>Ga0134127_10000431_pt1 | contig 40491 bp, 36 predicted proteins | sample KB31753_FD_96459 | JGI IMG/M metagenome (GOLD analysis project Ga0134127, IMG submission 96459) | Terrestrial soil microbial communities with excess Nitrogen fertilizer from Kellogg Biological Station, Michigan, USA - KB3-175-3 | ecosystem: Environmental > Terrestrial > Soil > Unclassified ...
ACTTCAAATGGAATGATGCCGCCGCGCTTCGTCGCGTAGCGGTATGCGAGAGGAGAGAGGAGCGAACGCGTCGCGTTCGCGACTTCAAATGGAATGATGCCGCCGCGCTTCGTCGCGTAGCGGCCAAGCGCGGCGGTATCGTCTAGGGGACTAGGACGGGGCCCTCTCAAGGCCCAAACACGGGTTCGAATCCCGTTACCGCTATCCAAGTTGTACGCAGGTTGTACGCAGGTTGTACGCAGGTTGCAGTAGGACTGGAAAGGCCAGCAAGACGGCCCGTTCGTCTATCGGTTAGGACGGCACCCTTTCACGGTGCAGAGAGGGGTTCGATTCCCCTACGGGCTATCGTGAAAGTGCAGGCGCAGGGAAGGGCGGTATGGATGGTGTTGGGGGCGTAGCTCAGTTTGGTTAGAGCACTCGACTGTCACTCGAGAGGTCGCGGGTTCGAGCCCCGTCGCTCCCGTGTTGGACAGCTGGACGTGGACGCACATTCGAGCTCTGGTATCTCAGAGCTTTAATCGCCGATCTGAAAGCTGGTTCGTGAGACGTCAAGCACGTTGGACGGCAAGCACCTTGAAGCACGTTGAAGCGCGTTGAAGCACCTTGAACGACAGCCGTACAGCGCAGGGCCCTGGTGGTGAAATTGGTAGACACGCCATCTTGAGGGGGTGGTGCCGCAAGGCGTCACGGTTCGAGTCCGTGCCAGGGCATGGTCAGCAAGCGCACCAAACACATCACCAGCATCACGAGTTGCACGGTTACCGGTCGCACGCCGTACTCGTCATTCTGCGCACCACGAACGCACGATCCACGTACGTTGCACGCACGTTGCACCCACGTTCCACGCACGTTCCACGCACGATCTGCCAGCGTAGCTCAGTGGTAGAGCACTCGATTCGTAATCGAGCGGTCGTCGGTTCAATCCCGACCGCTGGCTCTTGAGATCCTTGATTTGATCCGCGACGCATCCACCGGTCGCCCGGACACTCCAACCGCCCCGATCCCGCGAAACGCCGCCGCCGTCGCGGCGTTTTTTTTGACGCGAACCAACTAGAATTCTAGTTGACGCCGCTCCGCAGCGACGGTAGAATCTACTAAATGTCTAGTAGGCTCATCGCCGCGCTCGGCCTCGCGCTCGCTATCGCCGGCACGTTCGGCACGCACCAACTCGACGCACAAACGCCAGTCGCAGCGACCAGCACGCTCTCCGGCACCGTCCACGACGCCACCGGCGCCGCGCTCGCCGACGTCACCATCACGCTCGTCGGCGAGCCACTCTCCACGCGCGCCGACAGCATCGGCCGCTTCACACTCCGCGACGTCCCCGCCGGCCGCCACACCGCGCTCGTTCGCCGGATCGGCTTCCAAAGCGTCGAGTATCGCTGGACCGCCCAATCGGGCCGCGCGCTGCAAGTCGACGTCGCCATGATGCCTGTCACGCGCCAACTCGATCGCGTCGTCGTCGAGGCGCCCGGTAACTCGCGGCGACGCGGAACGTCGAGCATCGGCGGCAGCGTGCGCGACTCGACCGGCGCCCCGGTCCCCAACGCCGACGTGCGACTCCTCGGCGCCGGCCTCTCGACGATCACCGACTCGAGTGGATCCTTTCAGTTCGAGAGCCTCGCCGCCGGGTCGTACATGGTTCGCATCCGCCGACACGGACTGCGGCCGATCACGCACGTGATGCAGATCGTCGACGATGACAATCGCTCGATCGCGTTCAAGATGTTCGGCCTGCCCCGCGGCTCAAATGCAAGCGGCTATGGCAGCGCGGACGCTCCCTTCGACGCATTCGACCATCGCATGCTCGGCGAATCGGGCCGACCGCTACTCGGCCCCGGGGATCTCTTTCGCTACGATCGCGCGTCGCTCGAGTTCGTGCTGCAGCAGTACCGCGATCCGGCGTTCAACATCTCGCGCCGGTCGGCCGAGCAGGGCACGGGATCGACCGACGACGGCGACTGTCTGCTCCTCGACGGCAGGCGTGCCGTGTATCAACCGCTGCGATCGTTCAGCGCCAACGACGTGCAGCTCGTCGAGGTGTTTCGGCCGAACGCGTTCGTCGATGAAACGATGGTCTCGCAGATGGACCTGCTGCGCGAGTGCCGAGGCAGCGCGATGCATCACCCCGCGTACTTCGTGCTCTGGACGCGAAGCGTGCACTGAGCAGGTCGAGCAACTCCGGCCGATCGAACCGCACCGAGCCGCTTCGCGTCCAGAGCGAAGATCATTAGTGTTTGCTCAACGTGAACGTCATGTGCACGTCGCTCGTCGTCGGCCGATAGATGCCGCTCGTGATCGCCGCGTATCCCGAACCCGACGGCGGCGTGATCTCGACGGTGTATGATCCGCCGACGAGCGATTTGAACGAGACGTTCCCGTTGGCGTCGGTCGTAGCGCTGCCGGCGGGAATTGACGTCGACAGCGTATCGCCGGTGATGCCGCCGACACGCGTCAGCTTCACCGTTGCCCCAGCGACGTGAACGAAGCCGCTGGTGTCGGCTCCGCTGAGGACCGCCCCATTGACCGTGATGGCGAGATCGAACGACGCGACGCCCGGCGCGGGCGGCGGCGGCGGGTTCGTCGCCGGCGCGTCGACGACGGTGACAGTCATGGAGTCGGTGTGGCCGTCGATGCTTCCATAGACTTTCGTCGTGCCAAGAGCCCTGGCATACACGAGACCCGTGTCGCTCGTGATGGCAATGCTCGCATCGGCCGAGCGCCACGTCGCGGCCTTTCCGGTCACGACAACGCCCTTCGCGTCGTATGCGGCGATCGTCGGCGTCGAAAAGCGCCCGAGGCCAAGGGTCAACGCGTGCGGCGTGATCGTTACGCTCGCGACGGCGCCGTTCGACGTGCCGGGTGAGCTTGCGGATGTGTCATTGCCGCGCGACGCGGGTGTCGTTGCCGCTATGGTTTGCGGTCCGTCGATCGACGTCGTGGCGGCGTCGCCCGAGCACGCCGTGACGATCGCGGCGGCAACGGCCGCGAGCACAAATTGCAATCGCATCATGCTTCCTCCAACGGTGTGTGCGTTTGTACTTCGTGCACTCTGATACCTGAGTGTGCAACGCGAAGTCACGACGACTTTCATGGTGTGATGCGAAGCTGCGCGCGCGTTCGTGCGGCGAGCGACGCCTCGGGTGACTGGCCGGCGAGCACGTCGCGCGCGACGTCGCTGCGCAGCGCCCTGAATTGCTTCTCGTTGGCGCGTCGATCGATCATGCTCTGGATCGAGAGCGTCGCGACGTCGACCGGAATGCGTTTGGAGACGAGATCGACGAGCGTAACGAGCGCGGTCGCGAGCGTGGGCGGGTCGGCGCTCGCGCCGGCCGGATGCGCCAGTCGCCGCAAATCATTCGCGCTCACGCCGGCGTGCAGCGCACCGGCCGCGGCGCCGAGCAGCGCGAGGTCGTTCGTGCCGTCGAGTGCGCCGCGGGCCGTCTCGATCTCCTGGGCGAGCGACCGCACCGCTCGCACGATCCGATCCGCCTCGGCGCCCTTCAACACGCCCTCGGCGGCCTTGTCGGCGAGTGGCTTGCGCGGAACGCCGAGCGCGCCCACCGAGTCGATCAATTGTTGGAGGAGTGCCCGCGTCGCTGGCGCGAGCGAGGCGGGAAGGGGAGCGTCCTGTGCGCTCGCGCTCGACGCCATCACGACGGCTGCGAGTGCAAGCAATGATAGTTTACTCATGAGCCGCGCACCATGAGGACGGAGTTGGGCGAGCCGAAATCGTCGTCGCCGGCACGCGGCGCCGCCGGATCGGGCGCCACCTTGCCGTCGATGAAGAGCGCGTAGTTGTATCGGCCGAGCGGGAGTCGGACTTCGACCTCCCACACCCGGCCATCGGCGGAGCGGCGCATCGGCAGCCGCGTCGGATTCCAGTGATTGAAGTCGCCGACGACCGACACGGTCGATGCGTTTGGCGCGACGACGCTGAATCGCACGGGCAGAAGCATCGTATTCGCGGCGACCGCCGCCTCAACGCGCGGTCTGCTGCGCGACTGCACGACCGTCGCCGCCGCGCCGCCGATCAATGCGCATGCCAGGCCCGCGGCAATCGCCATCGGAATGCTCAACCGAACGCGAGGCGAAGGCGAACCCGAACGCACAGGCGCGGCTTCACGCGCGACGCGGTCGACAAGCGCATCGCGCCACGCATCGCGCACGCGGGGCTCGTCGCGCAGCAGTCGTGCGCCGCGCGCGAGCAGCGGGGTCAGCTGGCTGTCGTCATCGTGATGTTCACGCATAGCGGTCCTCCTCGAGAAGCGCCTGCAGTCGCTCGCAGGCGCGCTGCACGCGCATCTTCAGCGCTGAGATCTTCATTCCGCTCATCGCCGCCATCTCTTCGTAGCTCAACAACTCGACGTGTTTCAGCAAGAACGCCTCGCGCTGCGGTGCATCGAGCTGGGCGAGCGCCCGCTCGATCGCGTCGCGGAGATGGGCATCGCTATCCGATGCTTCGACATGTGCCCGCGCCACCGCGTCCTCATCCAGCACCACACGCAGCGTGCGACGCTTGCGGTGCAGCAAACTCGTTCGACATCGATTTATGAGAATACTCATGACCCACGTTCGAAAGCTCATCGATGCATCGTAGCCCGCCAACGCCCGGTACGCGCGCGCGAACGCTTCCTGCGTCGCGTCCTCGGCGTCTTCGACCGAGCCGAGCATGCGCGTCGCGTAGCGAAGGCATGCCGGCGCGTGACGGTCGACCAGCGCCGCGAACGCGCGTGCATCGCCCGCTCGCGCGGCACTCACATCCACGGCGTCGCTCATTGGCAACGGGTGATACCCGCGCGCGGTGGCCGGCGTCACAACGGTCAGCGAATGACGAGTAATCCGACGGCGCCGTTGAAATCGTCCACCGTCGACGCGAGGCCCGGCGGCGCGACCCATCGATCGCCGTTGACGCGAACGTTCACATGGTATGTGCCCGCGGGAAGCGCCAACGCCGTCTCCCACACGTCGAGCTTCGTCTCGCGCAGTGCGACGGGTTTCCACCCGTTGAAATCACCAGAGATCTCGACGGTGCGCGCATCGGGCACGCGCATCGTGATGACATATCCGCCGCCCTCCATGCGATCGATCGAGAAGGTCGAGGCGGACGGCCGAACGTGTGGCGGCGACGCGGGCCGCATGAGAGCGGCGGGGGCAACGCGAAGGCCGAGCGTCATGAAGCGCGAAGCGGGAGCCCCAACCCACAACCGAGCGGACTCTCGCCCCGCGCCCGCGATGAGCGACAGTCGCGGCGAGAGCTCGGCGGTCGCGGTGACGCGGCCCCAGAGTGACGCGGCTGCGCCGTCGAGCGCGGGACGATAGCCGAGTCGTCCGTCGAATGAGATGCGCGCGGCCGAACCGCTCAAGCGTGCTTCGATGTCGGCCCATTGCAGCGCATGCGCCGCCGTGCCGCTGTCGCCGAAAAAGACTTGCCGCGTCGTAGGCGTCCACGTTTTTGACAGCGAGTCGTACAGACTGTCAGGGCGGAGCCCTGTATGAAAGGTCGCGGGCCGGGCGCCGATCTTCACGGCATGCGTCTCTGATGCGATCGAGAACGTCATCGACTTCCACTGTTGCCATAGGCCGAGGCGGAGCAGGGGGCGCGCGGCAACGCTGTCGAGCGCCGCCGACCGCTCGACGGCGGCGCCCAGCCACATGCCTCGGCCGTTCGCGGCGGCGCTGATCGCCGACTCGACCGTGCCGAGTCCGCGCATCACACCATGTGCGATCGGGATGTCGTCGAATCGCGACGTCGTCGTGAGACGAAGGACACCGATCGCAGGCGACGCCGCGTTGAATGCAAGACTGCTTTCGTCGGCGCGCAGACTGTTCGCATCGGCCATCGCGGACAGGTCGCCGCGCAAGCCGAACCAGCGGTTGTCGAGACGGAACGCCGGATCGATTCGCGTGCCCGAGCGCCAGCCATCGCCCTCATGCTGCATGGCGACGCCGATCGCGGCGGCGGCGCTCGCCTGTGCGCGGGTGGCGCGGCTTGGAATCGTGAGGAAGATCAGCGAGAGTGCGACGAGCGGGCGCGACACGTTCACGGAGGCAACTCCGGGCGGCAAAGGATGTGGGCCGAGAGACGGCCCCATGTGCATACCTTCGCGTACCCGTGCCGGGTCACGCCGTGGCGTAAGGAAATTGTTCGAAGAATCCGCGGGCTGGTGGACCGCGCGGCGTCGCCCGTACTAGTCGGGCTTGAGCTGCTGATGGCGCAGGAAGTCCATGAATTTCAAGTAGTCGTCGGCCGCGAGATTGAACATCGGCAGGAGTTTCTTGTAGCTGCCGCGCGTACGCTCCAATCCGCGCGCGATGATTTCGCGTGCTTCGCCGCGGCTCAGCTCTCGGCGCAAATACGGCCGGTGTACCGCGTCCCAGAACGTCTCCTCTCCGTCGAGCATGCGCTGCAGCGGATCGGGGCGATCGGCGATCAGCGGGATGCGGCTCCACTGATCCGCGCGCGACGAGCTCTCCAACTGCTCGGCGAAGTGCGCGGGCTCGATTGCATCGCCGGTACTGAGGTGGAAACCGGCGTCGACGACGCCGCGCAATTCGCGCACATTGCCGGGCCACGAGTACGCGCTCATCAATTCGCGCGACGCCGGTGAGAGTGATTTCTCGAACCCGCGAGTCGCGCGCAACTGGTCGAGGTAGAAGCCGGCGATCAATTCCCAGTCGCTGCCGCGCGCGCGCACGGGGGGCACGACCACGTGCAGCGTACGCAATCTATAGTAGAGGTCCAGCCGGAAGGCGCCGCGTTCGACCATCGGCATGAGGTCGCGACTCGTCGCCGTGACCACGCGAACGTCGACGTGTTTGGCCTGTGTTCCGCCGACCGGAACGATCTCGCCTTCGCCGAGGACGCGAAGGAGCATTGCCTGGGCGGGGAGGGTCAGCTCACCGACTTCGTCGAGGAAGATGGTCCCGCCGTTGGCTTCGTCGAACATGCCGCGATGATCGGCGACCGCGCCGGTAAAGCTGCCGCGGCGATGTCCGAAGAGCTCACTCGCAATCAGCTGTCCGTCGTGATACTGCGCACAGTTGATGCTCAGGAATGGCTTGTGACGTCGTTCGCTCAAGAGAAACAGCGCGCGCGCGAACAGCTCTTTGCCGGTGCCGGTTTCGCCGGTGATCAGCACCGGACTGTCCGAGGCGGCAAATCTCGAAACCCGTTCGAGTGCGTCGGCCAGCGACTCGTGGCGGCCGACGATCACCGTGCGGCGGTTGTTCCCCCAGACCTCACTGGCCAGGCGATCGATCTTTCGCGCCAGGCGAATTTGGCAAACGCTCTCGCGTTGTACGTCGACCATCGTTCAGCTCCGCAGGAGAATCCGCGATCGTGGCCGCCGTCGGCTCGACGTGTTCCATGCCGTGGCCAAGACACCTCGAGCGCGTCGATCTCACGCGTGGTCGCGAAGTCATCCCACGGCCCTTCGACAAGATGGCGCCGGGCGTGCCGCAGGCGCCGACCCACAGGTACTCGCTATGCCGTGCTACATCGAAGGAGATAGCGTTCCTGGTCGGTGCGCGACGGATCGGCGGTCAGGGGACCGATGCCCGGCAGGGAAGTCAGGTGCGTCGTTGCGGCGGCAAACAACTCGTGCGCGAAGTCGTCGAGTGACAGGCGTTCGAGCCCCGCGGAGGCGATGGCGGTGATGATGCGCGCGACGTCGGACAACGAGCGCGGTCCCGTGTCTCCGGTCATCGACCGCGCATGATCGCGCCAAAGAGCGTCGAACCTGGCGAGCGTCGCGGCGGCGCGGCGGACGATAGTTTGCAGAACTCTAAACGCGGCGCTCGACAGCGGCGGCGTTCCACGATAGTTGGCGAGGCGTCCGTCCGCCCGCCATTGCGTTGGGTGCTCGACGCCCATGAATCGCAGCAGCCATTCCGGCTCGAACGCGCCGCGCGCGGCAACGATACCGGTATAGTCGGCGATCAGTTCGTCGAGCAGCGCATTGCGCATCGAACCGAACACCCGCCGTGTGAAGTAATGCGCGCTCTCGTGCTCCACGCGAATCACCAGCGAAATCCGACGCCATTCGTCGTCAGATAATCCGAGCGTATGTGCCGGCGTTGCGCTGTACGGCCCGGTGCTCGCCACGATGAACCGGTCCTGATACAGCTCTCGTCTCGGCATCAGACGCTGAAACTCGGCACGCCATGCTGCTTCGCTTACGGCGCTGTCGTCCTGCGTTGCATGCTGCGCCAGCCACTGCTCACGGAGTCGAGCGACGCGACTCCAGTTGTTGTACCCGCCAATGATACATGCGCCCATCGAAGTAGGAACCACCGCAGGCTCGTTATGGTTCGCGAACGAGCGAACGATCCGTTGAAAATCCGCGCGGTGATCGGCCACGATCACACCGATGCGTCCTGCCGCCGTCGCATGCAAGGAAATCGTCAACCCCGACTCGTCCGCGAACGGCGGCGCGTTTGATTCGCGTGGAATCACGCCCCGCCGCGTCGCGGTGAGGTAATCCTCACGCGCGTGCATGCCTTCGACAACCGGAAACTGCAACTGCAGGAAGTGTCGTCGCAACGTCGCACCAGCTCCGTCGCGCATTGCTTCGTCCGCGTAGGTACGCCACGCTTCGACGAACGGTTCATCGGGAAGCGGATACTCACGGTCGGCAGCAAGTGCATCGGCAGCGAAACCAGTTTCACCGTACGCCAACAATTCCTCGGCGACTATGGCATCCGTGCACAGGTCGCGCAAGATGTTTATTCGTTCCGATCGATTCGCGAGCTGCATTAGCGAAGACTCGAGCGAGCGGTCGCGGAATCGCGCCTCATCGCCGTAAGACGTTGCGGCGCGGGCATGTATTCGAATCGACCGTTGTGTACCACCATCGTCACCATCGGGCGATCGCCCAAATCACCCGTCGAGTCAAACGCGAATGTGCCGGTTACTCCGCGCCAGTCATGCAGATGGTGGAGTGCCGTTGCCACGCGGTCGGGAGCCACCGAATGCGCTTGCTTCATTGCCGCAGCGAGCAGATTCACGGCGTCATAACCCAGCGCGGATCCAGCGTCCGGCACCGCGTTGAATCGCCGGCGGAAAGCGGCGTCGAATCGCTCGACCTCGGCGCGCGGCTCGTCAGGATGAAAGACCGACGGCACGATCGTGCCTTCCGCGGCCGCGCCGGCGATGCTCATCAACGCTCCGGTGCCGAGTGCGTCGCCGCCGATGATTGGTACGGTGAGTCCCGAACGACGCGCCGATGTGACGAAGTATGCCGCCGACGGCACCTCGCCGGCGAGGAAAATCGCATCGATACCGAGCGTCTTCCATTCACGCACCGTCGGATCGAACGTGTCGGCCGTCGTCGCCTCGGCGCCGTACGATTCGCGCGCGGCGATCGTCAGCCCGAGATCGACCGCATGCTCCTCGAATGCGTTCGAGAGATCGCGGCCGTATGTGTTGCGAACATATTCGATCGCCACGCGTCGGTAGCCCCGCGCCGCGGCGAAATCAGCCATGCGATGACCGACTGCCTTGTCCGTGAACGTCGCGCGGAACACGCGGCGATATCCGAGCGACGTCAGCTCCGGATCGGTTGCGGCCGGCGCGACCATGACGAGGCCGCCGTTGTCGTAGATGGATGCCGCCGGCACCGAGACGTAGGACTGCAGGTGTCCGATCACCGCGACCACATTCGGGTCTGCGTCGAACTTCTGCGCGACGGCGCGGCCGTCGTCGGCGGATTCATGATCGTCGCTCTTCTCCAGACGAATGTGTCGCCCGTCGATCCCGCCGCTTGCGTTGATCTCGGCCACGGCCATGTCGAGACCATCGCCGAAGCGCAGCTCGCGGCGCGCTTGCCACGGCCACGCGACCCCGATGACCACGTCGCCGCTCGCACGACTCGCTCGATCCGCGCGCTGTTCGGCAATGCTGTGCGGGCCACACGAGGCGGCAAGAACGAGCGCGGCCACCGCGGCGATCACCCGCGGCGGTGAGACCTCGGGCGCGAATCGGAGAATCTGCATCAGTGGTGCTCCTGCGAAGGTCGCTGCGTCGAAATCAATGATCCTTACGCGAGTTGTCGCTTTGCCAACTCGGCGAAGATTCCAGGTTCTTTCATGAGGTCGTCGAACTTGCCGCTCTGCACGATCTGGCCGCGCGCGATCACGCAGATGCGATCGGCGTTGACAATGGTGCTCAGGCGGTGGGCGACGACGATGCGCGTGGCGTGTAGTTGCTCGAGGCTCGAGCTGACGATCGCCTGCGTCCGGTTGTCGAGCGCGCTCGTTGCCTCGTCGAAAAAGAGCAGGCGCGGGCGGTGCACGAGCGCGCGCGCGATCATCAGGCGCTGACGCTGTCCGCCGGATAACGTGCCCCCGCTTTCACTCACGACGGTGTGCATGCCCATCGGCATCGCTTCGACGTCTTCGGCGAATCCCGCCATGCGCGCCGCGGCCCACGCATCGTTGATCGTGAGCGGCGACGTTCCGACGATGTTGCTGAAGATGTCGCCGGCGAGCAGCTTGCCGTTCTGCAGCACGACACCGATTTGCCGGCGAACGGCTTGAATGTCGACGCCGGCGAGATCCTGTCCGTCGTAATAGATCGCTCCCGATTCCGGCGTCTCGAAGCCGAGCAGCAAGCGGAGGATCGTCGACTTGCCGGCGCCGGACGGCCCGACGAGTGCGACGAATTCGCCGGGGCGAACCTGGAACGACAGGCCGTGCATGACCGGCGACATATCCGGCGCGTATCGGAACGTCACCGCTTGCACTTCGACGTTCCCCGTGAGAACGCCGGGATCCGATTTCGCGAGATCGCCTTCCGGACGGCTGACGAGGATTGGCTGCGCCAACTCGTACAGCGGAATGACGTTCAAGGTGCCGAGCAATGCGACGCACGTTCCGAGCAGCGCCCCCTGACATGCGCCATACGCCGAGAGGAACGCGAGGAAGTCGCCGGTGCGAATCGTTGGTTGCGCGCCGTGGACGAGGGGAATCGCGGTCCAGAACAACAGCATGTACGCGAGCGTGGGGAACGCCGCATGGAATGAGCTCACCGCATTGCCGATCATGCGCGCGCGAAACGTCAGTTGGCGCTGCTCGGCGAAGCGACGCGCCCAGAGCGTAAACGCGGTGATTTCCGCGCCGGCGACACGAAGCTTGGTGATGCTCGACAACAGCTGGAGCACGAGTCCGGATGCCTTCGATTGAATGCTGGCGATGCCGCGCTGATGCTTGAGCTGCAGCCAGCTGCCGAACGCCGTCACCGCCACGGCCACCGCGATGAGCAGCGTGGCGCGCCAGGCCATGACGCTGCTGTACGAGAACATCAAGCCGAAATTCACCAGCGAGAAGACGCCGCCGAGGATCGCGCTGACCGTCGTGCCAGAGATGACCTGGCGGATGGCGTCGATGCCCATCGCGCGCGTGGCGAGATCGCCGGCGGCGTATGGACGGAAGAACGGCATTGGCAAACTGAGAAGCCGGTCCCACACCGCCGCTTGAATCGTTGCGCTCATTCGCGTTTCGACGCGCAGGAGCGCCAGGCCGCGCACGAGATTGAACAGCGCTGTCGAAATCGCGCACGCCGCGAGCACGACGCTGATCTCGACGAGCTGCAATCGTTGCGCACCCGGAACGATGGAATTGAAGACCACGCCGGTCGCCATCGGCGGCACGAGACCGAGCAGCGCGGCGACGAGTCCCATGGTGAAGACCATGCCGAAGTCCGATGCACACCCGCGCACGCCCAGGCGCAGCACGTCCAGCAGATTCAGCGGCCGATCGGGGAACGGTCGATAGAGTGTATGCGCGATCGGTTGCAGCAACGCGGCGGACGTTGCATCGAGCGGCGCGGTGGTGCCGAACATCGGGTCGTGCAGCGTGTAACCGCGCGTACCGCGGATGAGCGCAACCGGCCGCTTGTCCTCGCCGAAGGTCGCGAGCAAGTGCCCGTTATCGTGCTGCCACCAATCGTCGCGCAACAATACGGAACGCGTACGCAGGCGCGACGCGCGCGCGATCGCCGCGAGTGGATCGCGCGGCTGGCTCCCGTCTTCGGACGACGCGTACCGTCGTACCGGCACGTCGAGTGCTCGGCCGACGAGCGCGCACGCCGCGAAAAGTGCTTCGTGGCGCGCCTCCACCGGATCGAGATGCGCGTCGTCGGGCGCGGCGACGACACTCGTCAAGGGCTCCGGCGTACCCGGCCGCATCGTCGCCACGAGCGACGCGCACGCCCCGCGAAGTGCCGCGCGATTTCCAAGCGCCTTGCGACGCATGCGCTCCGCGGCGCTCGCCGCGGACTGCGATTCGAGCAGCGTCGCGTAGCGAAGCACGAGATCGTGCAACAGCGTCAGGCCGCCCCACAGCTCGTCCGGATGCGGGAGCGATGCGGTCTCGAGAAGAATCAAACGGCTTGGTTCGGTGACGCGGAACCACGACGGGCGCGAGATCGGAACGAATCCCGTGCCGTTCACCGTGAGCGATTCCTGTCCAAGCAGATGTGAGTGCCCTTCGAGATGACGTACCCACATCACACCGCGTCGGGGCCGGGCGGTCGTCGGCTCCGGGACTTTCACCTCAGTCCCTGCGTCGAGCTCGGCGCACTCTTTCGGCGCGACGCCGCGCGTCATGCCGTCGCAGAGTGCTTGCACCCACGCGTCGACGATGGCGTGCACTGTGGGGCGATACTCCGAGCGCCACGCGCGCGCGCGCAGCGTGGCCTGCGGCAGCCGCCGCAAGCGCGAGCCACTCGTGCCAACGGCCACCAGCATGCGCGTCGCATCAGGCGCCGAGGATCCGACACCGAACACCGCCTGTCCGGGTCGCGCACGAAAGAGATGCGTGCGGCTGCCCGAGCCTGGTGCATCGGATATGGGCGCCGAGAAGACGTCGACTTCACCGTGCTCGACGAGCCACACGAGGTCGTTGTCCATTCGGAACGGCTTATCGCTGCCGCCGAGCTGCGTTTCGGCGTCGGCGAACAGCGCCAGCGTCTGCGAAAGGGGCAGGGCGTCGTCCGATTCCGGCAGCTCGCGGAGATTGGTCATGGGCTCTCGTCTCACTCCGACGCGATGAGCGACTGATATCGTCCCGGCACCGCGCTCAGCGACTCGTGCGTACCGCGCTGCACGACGACCCCGCGATCGAGGACGATGATCTCCTCACAATCGCGAATGGTGCTCAGGCGATGCGCGATGATCAGACACGTGCATCCGCGGCGCCGAAGATTGTCGTCGATCATCTTCTCGGTCGACGGATCGAGCGCGCTCGTTGCTTCGTCGAGCACCAGAATCGAGGGATTATTGGCGAGCGCTCGCGCGATCTCGAGCCGTTGGCGCTGTCCGCCGCTGAAGTTGCGGCCGCCCTCTTCCATTCCGCCGGCGTAGCCACCGTTTCGCGCGGCAACTTCTTCGTGGATGGCGCCGTCGCGCGCCGCTTGCAGGACAGCGGCGTCCGGAATCGTCTCGTCCCATAGCGTGATGTTCTCGGAGATCGTTCCCTCGAACATGCTCACGTCCTGATCGACCACGGCCAATGAGCTCGTCAGCGTGCGGCGCGAAACAGCGCTCCGCGGCACACCGTCGAAGAGCATCTCGCCTTCCCATGGCTGATACAATCCCGCCACGAGCTTCGCGATGGTGGACTTGCCGCAGCCCGACGAGCCGACGAGGGCGACGCGTGCGCCCGGCCGAAGCGTGAGATTGAAGTTGGTGATGAGCGGCGGATCGAGCCGGCTGTAGCCGAATGTCACATTGCGAAGCTCGAGATGCCCGCTGAGCTTCACCGCCGTTGTCCCGGTCGCATCATCGTGTTCTTCTTCCGCGACCCCAAGGTGCGATGCATGTGGATCGAGCTGCGCGCGCAGGACGTCATCGAGCCGGCTCAAGTCGCCTTTGAGATCCTGTAGCTGTCCACCCAGGTCGACCATCTTGTTGATCGGGTTGAGGAACGCCACGAGCAGGGCCTGGAACGCCACGAGCAATCCCATGCTGAGGCGACCATCCATTACCCGGAGCCCACCGACGCCGATGGTGATCGCGGCGTTGAGGCCCATCAACATCGGCGGCACGACGCCGAGGAGCGTCGCGGTCAGCTGCGCCTGTTGATAGGCATTGGTGACCTTGGCGTGATGTCCGGCCCACCGGCTGAAAAAGTCCGATTCCGCGCCCGTTGCCTTGAGCGTTTCGATCGTCATCAGGCCGCCCATCGCGGCGCCAAGCATGCGTCCGCGGTCCTGCTGCAGCCGGCGATTGAGATCGACGCGACGACGCGATGCCCAGCGCAGCGCGCCGATGTTCAACGCCGCGGTCGCGATGCCGACGATCGTCAGCGTGACGTCGTACTGCAGCAGCAGCACGGCGTAGAAGACGATGAGCAGCATGTTGATCGTAGTCGTGGCGAGATCGCCCGACACCGTCTTCGCGACTTTGTCGTTGATGCCGACGCGGCTGCCGATGTCGCCGGCGAATCGCTGCGTGAAGAAGCCCGCCGGCAAGCGCAACACGTGCCAGAAGAATTTGCCCGACGTTTCGATCGAGAGTTTCGTCTCGAGACGCAACAGGTAGCGTTGCTGCAAGCCCGTGAGTCCGGCGGCGAGCAGCGCGGCGGTGCCCATCGCGAACATCAGCGGCTTTACCCACTCGGACAACGACTTCACCAGAATGTCGTCGACGAACACCTTGTTGAACGACGGCGCGACGATGCCCGGAATGAGCAGCGCGAGTCCCGCGAGCACGATGAACGCGAATGCGTTTCGACTTCCCGGCAAACGCCGGCCAAGCGCGCGAATCACGCTCGGCTGCTCGCCGCCGCGCCTGAAGTCCTCGGTCTCGTTGAAGACCAGCGCAACGCCGGTGAACGATTTGTCGAACTCCTCATCGCTCACGATCGTCGGGCCGCCGCTCGGATCATTCAGATATGCGCGGCCCTTCGAAAAGCCCTCGAGCACGAGGAAGTGATTGAAGTTCCAATGCACGATCATCGGCACCTGCAACGATCGCAGCTGTGCCGGCTCGCGCTTGTAGCCGCGGGCGTCGAGTCCGTAGGCGCGCGCCGCCCGAAGCACGTTGCTTGCCTTGCTTCCGTCGCGCGAGACGCCGCACGCCGTGCGCAGCTCCTCGAGCGGAACCCAGCGGCCGTGATAGGCCAGGACCATGGCGAGTGCGGCGGCGCCGCACTCCACCGCTTCCATTTGCAATACGGTCGGCGTGCGGACGCGCCGGATCTTCGGCGGCGGCGCGTCCGCCGGTGGCCCGTCGTTGTCATCGCGCCGCGAGACGAACGGAAGCCGTTCGCGCAGTGCCTGCAATCGCGACCGAATGATCGGCACCGTCGGCATGGTCACAGGCCGGTGGCGCGGCGCAACAACGGAAGGACCATCTCGATCGGGCGGCGTGACGCGACTTCAACGTTGCCCGTCGCCAGCGTGCCGCTCTGAATGCGAATGGGTGGGCCCTTGGACGACGTCCATTTGTAACGACTCGTCGTGTTTGGATCCGGAACGAGCTCGGCGTGCAACTCGTACGGCGCATCACTTCCCGCGAGCGCACCGGCGAGCTTGTCGTTTTTGAGAACGCGTTGCATGCCGCGCGCGGTGGCGGGGAAGTCGGATACGTAAGTCACCTTGCCGACCATCAAGCCAAACTCTTCCTGTTTCACCGTGGTCGGCGCGACTTGGATCGTCATTCCTGGACGAATGCGCTTGCCCTGGACCGACGGAATGAAGATCACCGCCTCGAGCTCCTGCACCGCGCGGCCGCCGAGGTTGATGCTCATGATCGGCTCGCCGGCCGACACGAGATTGCCGCGGTCCGTCATGATCTCGAGAACCCGGCCGCCGTACGGCGCGATGACGTCGGTGCCTGTACGGCGCTGCCGCTCCAACTCCGCAAGCTCATTCGAGCGCTGATCGATTTGCGCTTCGCTCTGCCGAAGGCGATCGTCGTGATCGTTGCGAATGCCAAGGCTCTTCGCCTTGAGCTGCGTGAGCTGGCCCGCGGCATCCGCGATCTTTTCGCGCAGCTGATCGTACTGCTGCCGAGTGCCAACGAGTGTCGAACGCGTCAACAGCCCTTGCTGAACGAGCTGTTCCTGACTGTTGATGCGTTCCTGCAACCACCCCAGGCTCTGCTCGGCCGCGGCCTTCGACTGCTCGATGCTCGTGCGCTGTTGGTCGATGTACGCCTGCTGCAACACTGCGTCTCGCGCGGTGAACTGCACCAGCTTCGCATGCTCGGCGTGCAGATTCTCGAGCTCCGCTTTCGCCGATCGGATGCGATCGTCGAGCTCGGGTTGCGCGACGCGCGCAACCACCTGCCCCTCGGCCACATCGTCGCCGACGTCGACCGCGACGTCGACCACGCGTCCGCCCGCGGAGGGCGTCACCTGGAAAATGCCGCCGCTCTTCACGAGCATGCCCGTTCCGCTCACGTTTTCGGGAATGCGGCCCGCGACTCCCCACGCGAGCGCGGTGGCGAGCACCACGCCCGTCGCCGCAAGCGCCACCCATCCGCGCAAATCGGTGACGCGCATGAGTTGATCGAGCTGCTCGGGTGATGCGAGCCGATCGAGCGAGACTTTTCGGAAGATGGCGGAAGATTGTGTCACGAGCGCCTCTCAGGGAGCGACGAGCAGACGCGCCGCATCAACGTGCGGCGTGTCGTCGTGGATGTCGGCGAGCGTCCCGGTCGCCACACGCAGCGAGGCAAGTGCGGCCGCGTACGTACGCCGGTTGTTGACGTCTGTGAGCAGTGCGTTGGTGAGGGCGTCTTCAGCGTTCAACACGTCGAACAACGTGCTCATGCCCAATTGCAGTTTGCGCTTCTCGTTGTCCACCGTGCGGCGAAAGAGCGCCACCGCCGCCTGTGACTCGCGAAGTGCGAGCACGCTGCGGTCCACGCCCGCCGCCGCCGTTTCGACATCGGTGATCACTTGGCGCTCGACGTCGTGCAGCGCGATGTGCTGCTGGCCCACCGACGCCGCTTCCTGCGCGAGTTGTCCGCGCGCTCCCGAATTGTCGACCGCGGCGTCGTAACGGAACTCGAGGGTGGCGTTGAGTCCCGGCACGTTGCGATACAACGGCGATACGAGAGGATTGTATCCGGCGCCGATCGTGAAGCCCTGATATCCGAGGTTCATCACGAGATCGAAGTGCGGGAGCACCGCCGAATGGAATTGCTTGAGCTCGAGATCCCAGGCGTGAATGCGAGACTGCGCCGCCGCAAGATCCGGGCGGCGGTCGCGCGCCAGCGCAACGAGCCGCTCGATGGACGACGCACTCGACGATGCCGCATTGGTGTTGGAGTCGGGTGGAACAGGAAACTCCGTCGCCGGCAATGGCAGCGCCATGACGTGCGACGCGTCGAGGCCCATCGTGCTGCCGAGCTGCACGCGCGATTCGACGACGGATTGTTCGGCGAGGATGCGCGCCCCGCGCTTGGCGGCGAGGTTCGCGCGCAACTGCTCGAGGTCCGCCGGCGCCCGCTCCTGATTGCGAACGAGTTGCGTCGTTTCGTCAAGCAGACGTTGCGCGCGCACTTCGGCTTCGCGCTGGGCGCTCAGGCGTTCCACGGCCGCGACATAATTCCAATACGCGGTCGCTGTCGCATTCACGTTGACCGTGACGCTCGTCTTCCAACTGCCGCGAATTCCGTCGAGGTCGTACTCGCCAACGCGCAGCGCCGTCGCCGTGACCGCGCCGCCGCGATCGTACAGCAGGGGGACCTGTGCCGAAATGCCGACCGTCGCGGTGCCCGTGGCCGGCGCGTTCGGCAACCCGTATTGCGATCGCGCCACCTGCACCGACGGTGAGAGCGTCACCCCGGAATGCAATTGCCGGCTCACGCTCAGTTCATAATTCGTTGCTTGCTCGCCGACGAATTCCGAGCTTGCGAGCTGCGGATTGTCATGACGCCGCGACACCGCGCTATGCACTTGCATGTCGAACGGCGCCGATTTCGCCAGCAGCTGGCCGCGGAACCCTTCGACTTGCAGCCAATCGTTGCGTATCTGCGAATTGCCGGTGAGCGCCGCGTCGATCGCCGCTTGCAGCGTGAGTCCGCCAGCCGGCGCCGCGCTGGAAGCACCTGGCGATTGCGCGCGCGCCGCTACGGCGCAGACCAGGAGTGCAGTGAGCGCCGAGCGACTCGACGACATCATGCGGAGATACGCCGTGAGAGTTCCATCGGCGAAAGAGGCGACAGCGGCGACAGCGGCGACAACGGTGAGAGCGGTGATACGGTGGGCATCGCGATGTGCGAAGAAGGCGTGCCGACGTCGATGCCGGGTCCGTCGTGCCAAGCTCGGGACAGGCCGCCGACAACCTGTTCAAGATCGCTGTCCAGCAGCTCGCCCGAGTCGTTGACGTCATCCGCCCGCGCCTGCGGTATGTACGCGCCAAAGTGGGATCCGGCGATCGCGTCGTTCATGAAACGCTCCATGAGAACATTCTCATCTCGGCACCGGCAGAGGGATGGGTGAAACTCTCTGCGAGGCCGTACCGGCGGCGGGACGGTGGCTCACCGTGGCTCAAGGCAACCGCCATACCGATGCATCGTGTTCGCGAAGTCGATGCAACACAACGCCATGCGACGATGCGTCGTCGAAGCGCGGGCGCGATCGGAGATGGGCTGGTCTATTCTATAGATGGCTGGCTCTACCGCCTACGCGATCAGCAACACCGACGGTATCAGCGCCGGCTCCGCGACACGAAGGAGCGTGTACCCTATGCCGGCCGTTCCATGAAACAGCCCGAGCTCCCACGTCTGCTGATCGCCCCAGCCCGTGTCATAGCGTCCATGCGATACGAGCGAGCCGGCCATCCGCTGCGCTTCGTCGAACAACGCTCGACGGCGCAAGCGACTCGCGGATTCGACGAATAGGTCGATGCGGCCGGCATCACCGCAGCAAAGCGAGTGCACGCCGCAACCGAAGTTTCGGCGCGCGAGGGCGAGACCATCGTCGATGTCGCGAAGCGCAGCATCGTCGGCCGCGCCGCCCCCGAGTCTGGCGAGCGCGATGCCCGTGCGGCCATGTGACCAGGCCGCCGTGAGATCATCTCGGCCGACGTCGGCGCTGCTGGACGCCATTCGCGCGCGCTCGAACGCGATCGCCTGATCAGCGGCGTCACTGAATGCGCGCTCGCCCATGACGGCGCCGAGTCGTTGGAGCGCGTACGCGATGCCGGCCTGGCCGTGTGCGAACCCGCTGTCGACGATTCGCGTCGGCGCGCGCCAGACGAGCGAATCACCGATTCTGATGCGCCGCTCGACGAGATGCGCACCGAACAGCGCCGCACGCTTCAACAGCTCGGCGTCGCCGAACTGCGCGTGCAATGCGATCAGAATGAGGATCGCGCCCGCCGAGCCTGCAATGACATCGTGCGCGTCCTGCGTCTCGACGAGTCGTGGCGTGACGAGATCGATCACGCCGCGCGATTCGCCAAGAAGGTCCGGCTCATCGAGCAGGCGACCGATCCTCGCCAGCGCCAACGCGACCGAGGCCGGTCCGAATCCCAACCCCACGTCAGACGCGCGACGGATCCGCATGAGACGTTCGAGAACCCGAAAGCGTGTGCGAAGCGGGGCAAGCGCCGACAGCGCCGTCGCCCGAGCCGAATCGTCGCCGCTCACGCGCGCGAGCGCCGCGAAGAACAGCGACAGGCCGCCGTACCCGTCAAACAGGTCGTAGCGCATCGGCTGTAGCGTGTAGCGGCGGGATGAAGGCGCGTAGGCGGCGCCGATCCACGAAGTCTCGGTCGCGGTCCGAGTGGCTGCTCTGCCGAGCACCTCGTTGGCGATCGCGCGGGCGGCGGCGATCGATTCATCGCGCGCGATCGGGCGCTGCTCCCGCGGATCGTGACCGCTTACTGCCGCGACAAGGCGCCGCGAATGCAGACCGCGCCGCGCTGTCGCGGCGAACGCACCGCGAATGAAGTCGACCTGGCGAGCGAGATCCGCATCGTCTAGCCCGTGCAGGCGGCGCAGCATCATCTCATACGGCGATTCCACGAACGCATCGCGCGCGACCACTCCCCTTTCACAACGAAGATCGCGGCTGTCGACGCCCACCGAAAAGATTGGCACATCCATCTGCTCCAGCTCGCGACGCTCGGCATTCACGGCTGGCCACACCGTCGGACGATCCTCCATGGAGAGAAACGTTTTCGCGAGGACGTCGAGCTGCACGCCAAACGCCAATCCGGAACGCAAATATTCCGGACGCAGCGTTCGCTGGATCAGCGCCTGATAGAGACTCGTGTTGCGCAATACGATCCGCACGGTTTCGTCGCGAAGTGCATCGAGGACGCCGCCCGAAGCGATCAGCGAGGCCGATTCGCGTCGCAGCACCTCGTGCATGAGCGTGAATCCGCGCACGATTGCATCCACGTAAGCGGAGGCGGGAACGGCGCGGCCGTCGTGTGCCGCGCGGTGATGCCCGCCAGCTGTGTCGGAGAGCGCGCCAACGTCCACCGCCGCGCCAAAGCCCGCCTCCTTGGCGACCGGCAGCATCCGAAGGTTGAGCACGGACTCCAACACATCGCGGCCCGAGGCGATGCTCGCCATTCCCGCGGCGGGCAGTTCCTCGACGAGTGTAAAGCGCGGGCCAAGCAGCATCTCGAGATCGAGCAAGACGGGATGCTCGCCGCACGCCAGCAGATTCTCGTGATGAAAGTCGGTGCCGTTGAGCGCGTACACCAGACATAGCAGCGCGCCGCAGCGCGCATAGTAGCGTTCGACGTCAGCCCCCGACGAGCAGACATCGAGCTCCGCGCGCTGGATCCATCCGAAGTCATCGCGCGGCAAGACCCGGAGAGAATGCAACGCGAACTCGCCAAGGTGCGGATTGAGCCGATCGATGAGACGCGAGAAGGCGGCGTCGACTCCCACCGTCCGCGGTTTGTAGACGACCGAAAGACCGGACTCCCATTCGGCGATCAGCACGGTGCGGCCGCCGCCATGGGGATCGGAGCAGTCGCCGATCAGATGCGACACGGGTTCGAGCGGTGTGCCGTCGCCGAATGTCGCCGCGATCTGGCTCCAATCCGCATCGAGGCGCTGAAGGAACTCGGTCGTGGCGGCCACCCAGAGGTCCACGACGGTCGCGCACAATCGCGCGGCCATGGGATATGCCGTGATGAAACGCGCAAAGCGCGCCGCGCCGTCGTCGTGCATCGGCTCGTGCTGGTCGTGCTGGTCGTGCTGGTCGTGCGGCTGGTGAGGCAGGGTACTCGCCGCGCGACTACCGACGGCGTCGAGCCGCTTTATCAAAGAATGCTCAAGTACGTCACGGGCGTGTGGTGAAAGGCGACCAATCCAACCTCCCGCGACGCGGCGCAGGCGTTCGCGTGCAACCGACATGAACGGCTGAAGCAACGGGGTCGACAATCGCTCGTCCGCCGTGTCCGGTTGGCTGGCGGTGTCGCGTGCTCGATCCCACGCGTCGACGAGCGTCGGCATCCACGCGGCTGGGGTACCGCTCGGATGCGCGACGAGTGCCGCCGCGCGCGATGCGCTGAGCTCGTCCCACTCGAGACGACGTGCGAACGCGGCCGTGTCGCCTTGCGTGACAACGGCCGCCCATGCGTCCAGATCGGACGAGTCGCTCGTTCGCGTTGCGTCGAAATCCGAGCGGCGAACGCGCGTGAGGCGTTCGCCGAGTGTTTCGGCCGCATCCGCAATCGCTCGCCAGTCCGGCGAGTGCGCCGGCCGCTCGAGGCGGCCGGCGCCCGGCTCGTAAACGAGCCGGCCCGCCGCGGTCATCCTCGCGGTCATCCCCGCGTGCGCCGCAGTTGCCAGAGTTGCAGCGTCGCGGCGGCGAGGAATCCGACACACAGAATCAACGAGACATACCGTACGCGGTGGTCACGAACCCACGTCGAGACGAGATCGATGGCCGTCAACACCGCCAGGAGATAGGCGAATCCTATGACGATGCGCATGCCGCCGCCGGCGTTCGAGTGGGGGAGCTGCTGCTGCCGCTGCTGCTGCTGCATGGAAAACTCTCCGAGATCCGCGGACTGATGTCGGTCGACTCGCGCCGACTCGCGTCGACTCGCCGATTACTTGCGGCTGGCCAAACCGATGTCGTACGCGAGCAGCGCGGTGTCGACCCCGGCGAGGAAGCAAATGCCGATCACGAGACCGGCGGTGACTGGATCCGTTCCGCCCGAGACCGTCTCGAGCTGGCTGTCCGACAACTCCGTCCGCGACTTGCCGAAGGGCGGCAGCACGACCGTCGTTTCGGCTTCGCTCTCGACGAACGCGATGCTGACCTTCGGCATCTTGTCCGCGCTGACACCCGCGAACTCGGCCATCGCGCTGTGGGGATCGGAAATGAGCTTCTCACGGAACGGACGGTCCGTGTTGGCGCGCTCGGCGATCGCTTCGAGGGTGTGGCGAACCGATTCTTCGTTCGCCGTCTGTGTGGTGGTCGGCATGTGTGAGTCTCCTGAGAATGAAAGGATGAATGACGGTTGTTAGTTCGACACGGCTTCCAGGACCTTCACCGTGGCCCACGCGCCGACTGCAAAGGCGGCGGTTCCCAGGAACACCAGACCGGCGATCGTCAGCGGCTCCGAGCCGCCGCTCACCATCTCGAGCTCGATGTCGCCCAGCGGGGAGCCCGCGTCGGCGAAGGCGGGCAGCACGATCGTCGGGCCGCCGCGGTTTTCGATGAACTTGAGCTGCACGTTCTCAGGCAACACGTTGCCGGTCGCTTCCGTGTATGCGGCGTTCGGCTGCGTCAGCAGACGATTCCGCAGATTCTTGTCGGTGGCTGACCGAACGAGCAGCTTGCTGATCTGCTCGCGGGCCTGTGCTTCGATGTCGGGCGAGCCGTGTGACTTCACATTCGCGGTGGTGGGCATCGCAATACTCCAGTAGAGTAGGGTTGCTGAATCGGATGACGACGGGGCGTTACTTCGCGTTCTTGCCAAGCTCGTACGCTTCCTTGATCGCGTCGTACGCGAGGACCGCGGCGAGCGCGATCTCGCCATAGATGACTTCCGTGCCGCCGGCGACCGTCTCGAGCTCCTGCTCGGCCAACTCGCCCGAGCCGACGGGATCCGGCAGCACCACCGTCGCGGTGGCCGTGTTCTCGACGAACGAGATGTTGAACGATTCGGGGATGACGCTTTCGGAGACGCCGCTGTGGCTCGCGAATGCGGCGCGCGGGTTCGACAGCAGCAGGTCGCGGAACGCGCGATCGGTCGTCGAGCGCGTGACGACTTCCTCCATCATCTTCTGTGCGGCGCGCTGATGCTCCGGGCTGGCCTGGTTGTACGCCTTGGTCCGTTCGGTGCGAGTCATGGCTCCTCTCCGTGTGAAATGATCCTGAGCGTTGAGACGGTCGACATCGTGCTTCGACGCCGCGCACCAAAGCAACGCGTGTACCGTCTCGCGCGAATGAGAGAACTCATATCCCCGCAATGAGTTATCGCATTCATCGTCGGCGAGCGCCTCCGACGAACAGGATCGAACCCTCTATTTTTTAGAGCGAACGATCCGGCGCACCGCGACCGGTAGACGCACGAATGCCGGCGCATTCGTCCTTGCGCCGGCATTCAAGTCACGAGGGTCGCTTCAGTCCCGCGCGCTGCGTCTCACGGGCCGTCGTTCCCACCACCGGGGGGCGGCGGCGGCGGCGGCGACGGATCGGACCAGATGAAGTTCGACGGGTCATCGGTCTGGGTGCCCCCGCTCACGGCGTCGAGGGCATCGTCGCTCAGCTCACCGTCGGGCGGCCGCAGGTCCGGCAGCACGACGAGTGCATCGACGCCGGGATCGCGCTCGATGAACTTGAGACGAAATCCGACGGGAATCGCGATCGCGAACGCGCGGTTGATCGCAGCCCGCGGATCGACGAGCAGCTCGGCACGGAACGAGGCGTCCGTCGCCGCGCGCGCCAGAATACGCTGCATCGCTTCCGAGTGGCTTTCATTCGATGCCATATCGGCTCCGGACCTGAGGTGATCGCGTCATGGGTGTACTAAGAAGTTTCTAAAGTTCAGCGCAACGCTCATACCGCAGGGCGCGCGAGCGTAATCGAGGATCGTATCACGAGTTGTGACATTCGGGACCCGATGCGATCGACGTCGCGATGGATGCAGCACTCTACTTCACGGAAAGCAGCGTCCGATTCGCCGTGCACGGTGGCACGCCCGTGAAGGCGCGCACGTTCAGGCGGTCAGGTGATCGGGGAACGTGCTGTCGGTGCGACAACGCGAGATACGCCTTCGCGAACGTTGGCCGGCCGGGCGCATGCGTGAGCTTCACGTGGTTGAGGCGTCGTGTCACGACGCTCGGCCACAGCTCGTGGCGCATGGTCGAGATGCGACTCATTGGCCACGTCGCAAGCGCCTCGCGTTCGGCACTGGTGCAGAGGCTTTCGCGAACGAGCGTGTCTAGCACCGCCTGCTCCTCGATCCGGCCGGCGGATTGCGATGCGCGCGCGAAGCCCAGCTCGAAGCCGACCGTCGGCGCAATGGATTCACCAGATTCACCAATATCGAGATGCACGATCGCGACCGCACGACCGGGTCGGGTGCTCGCGCGACTAAAGGGCGTGATCAATGCGTTCACTTCGGTCACGTCGCCAGGCCAATCGACGCGCTCCAAGTATTCCGCGATCGCCGCATCCGCGAGCCCGAGCACGCAGAGCCGAACGAGGTTGGATCGATGCGGGAAGCAACCGAGGTATAGAAGCGAGGCGCCCGCGCGCAGCGCGCGGACGCATCGCGCCAGCGCGAGTGCCGCCGCCGACGAGAAGTCCACCCCGCTGACATCGTGAAGCACCCGGAGCGCGCGCTGCGCATTCTCTACGCGCTCGAAGGGCGAACCGGCCGCGCGTGCGCCGTGCGCCAGATGGAGAAAGAAGCCCGGCGTCGCGGCCGTTGTCGCCAAATCGGCATTCGTCGCGACGTCGAACTCCAACCACATCTCCTCGATCAGTTCGCGCGGCACGCTGCTCGGCAGCCGTGTGAGTCGCAGGATGAAGTCAGCGCGTTCGGTCCGCGCCCAGGCAAGACGACACTCGAGATACATCCAGTTCGTATACGAGGCGGGGAACCGGCGCGCGAGTGCGAGCAACGCGGTATGCGCTTCGCGAGTGACAAGCGCCGATGGAAAACTCGGCGCGATCTGATCGAGCGTGTTAGCCGCGGTCCATGGTGTATCGACGAGACCCATCATCCCCACAGAAGCACGCTGGGCAGCTCGGCGGTGTGATGCAGGCGAAGCAATTCGTACCCGATGCCCGAGGTACCGAAGAACATCGTTGGCGCGAATCCGTCGTCGACGCTGCCGGCGCCCCAGCTCGTGCGCGCATGCGCGCGCTCGACGACACTCGCCGCATAACGAAGGCTTCGTTCGGTGAGATCCGCGCGACCAAGCCGCATGCCGGCGTACAACAGCAGCTCGATGCGTCCGGCATTGCCGCAACAGAGATGGTCCTGCGGCGGCGGCGCACTCTCGTTCGCGCGCATCGCCGCCAGCGCCCGCTCGATGTCGTCGCCGCTGAGCTTCGCGTGATCGCGCAGGGCCAGGCGTCCGAGCCCGATGCCGGCCGCGCCGTGACACCAGCCGCAGATCAGCGGCGCGCTGTCGGCACCTTCGCCGAGCGCGCGCACCCGCCGTGAATTGCTCGCCCAGTTGCCGGCTTCGGGCACGTACAACGAACCCTCGAAGTCGATCGTGTCGTCGATTGCTTCCTGAATCGCGTCCCTCATGGTCTCGTCGTGGACCGCGTTCCGCAGACGGTCCAACGCGTACGCGATTCCCGCCGCGCCATGTCCGAAGCCGCCGGTCAGCTCACGGTTGAGCGTTCTCCATGCGCGGTGCTTACCGCGATCGATGCTCCGCCGCGACAGCAGATGCCGTCCGCACCACACGGCCGCGGCGAGCGACGTGCCGCTGCCCGTCGCTTCGTGCAGCGCGAGCAACCCGAGCATCGCGCCGGCCGAGCCGGCGAATACGTCGAGCTTGCGATCGGCCCCGATCCGCTCCTGCGTGAGCGCTCCGGCAAATCGCTCGGCCGCACGCAGTGCCGCCGGCTCACCGAGCCATTGTCCGATGCGCGTCAGCGCGTAGATGATCCCACCGACGCCACGCGCGCCGCCGATGCCGTGGCTGTGCACCAACTGCCGGACGCGCGTCTCGTCGGCCGCGAGCAGCGGCTCGATCGGCGCCAAGGCGTCGGCATAATAATTGTTAAATCCCAGTTTACTCAATGCCGAGTAGAAGAGGGCGACACCGGCACGGCCGTTGGCGAAGCTGAGATCGGTGCGCGTCAGGCCGCGGTCGCCGAGTGTCATCCATTCCGCGCCGCCGCGGGGCGATTTGACGGCGGTCCGGCGAAGCGATGCGGCGATGGCCACCGCCGCGCTCATTGCGCGATCCTCGCCAAGCATGCGCGCGTCGGAGGAGGGAGGCGCCGCGTGTGCGCTCGCCTCGAGTCGTGCGGCGTCCCATCGCGCGCGGTAGCTCGACCACGCGACGCGCAGAAAATGCGTCTGCCGCTCGAGATCGGCCGCGCCCAGACGTCGCACGCGCGCGGCCATTTGCGCGAACCCCGGCGACATGGCGTAGTCGGCGACGACGGTCCGCTCGCCGGACAAGAGCGCGGTGCCGTCCGCCTGCATATGAAAAATCGGCACGTCGCCGCGCTCGAGCGCCGCCACCTCGCAGGCCACGGCATCCCACAGGCGATGCCGCTCCGGCCCCCGAAGAAACGGGCGGCGCAAGGCATCGAAGTCGATGCTTCGATCCGCGCCCGTGACCATCGCCTCGGGGCGCAGCGCGCGGCGCAGCAGTCCGTCATAGACGTCTGTCGAGCGAAGCAGAAGCCTGACGCGCAGCGGCCCGAACGCCGTCAGCGGACCGTCCGGCGCCATCAACTCGGCGCGCCGGCTCATCAGGAAAGTATAGAAATCTCTAAAGCCGCGAACGAGCGCGACGAATTCGTCGTCTCGCGTGAAGCCGTCGACGTCTTGCGGAACGTTGCTGCCCGCCGGGCGAAACGCGGGTTCCTCATACAGCGCCATCGCGTCCGTATTCACGTCATACCAGCGTCGCGCCGCACCTTCGCGTCCGGCGTCCCCGCGAGCGAAGCCGCCCTCGGTAAACGTGCCACCGTGCGCGTCGCGGCACAGCATCGGGATCAGATAGGACGAAAGCACCGACCCGTGCACGTGCCGCCACGTGCCGACCGCGGCCGCGTCGGCAATCCGCTCGTCAGGCACCGTCGGTTGCACCAGCATCTCGAGGTCGATCAACAGCGGCTCGGCACCGCGCGCGAGAACGTTTCCGCTATGCAGATCCTTGCCGCCGATGAGATACATCGAGCACGCCAGCATCCCGGCGCGACGATAGTAGAGCGCCGCGCCAGCGCGAGTCGTGCACGGCGCGGCTTCGCCGTACTCCATCCAGCCGCGATCGCCGCAATCGATCGCGCGGAGCGCGGGAAGCGCCGGGGTTACACCCGCGGCGTTCGCCCATTCCACGAACGCCTGAAACGCGCGCTCCGGAGCGAGTGACCGTGGCTTGTGCACGAGCGTGAGGCCGTTGGAGAAGGTCAGGATGCTGACCATCCGCCCGCCGTTGTGCGAGTCCGACAACTCCGACTGCGCGTTCACGACGTCGCCGAGTGGGCGATCGTCGGTGAAGGTATGCTCGATTACCCGGCGATCCGCCGCGAGTTGATCGCACAATTCTGCCGTTGCTTCCGCCCACATCACGCAGCGCGTGGCAAGGAGGCGCGCCAGCGCCGCGTATCGCGCGAAGACGTCGGCCATTGCGCCGGCGCATTGGGCGCACACGAACCGATCGTAGATCTCGCGCGGGGCAGTGCGCTCCGGCATGGCGTCGTCCAACTCGATGCCCCCGCCCGCGGCGGTGAACTCTTCATATAGTATGGGCGCCGCGATCGACGTCAGGCGGCGGAGCAGCGCGCGCTCGAGTTGCGCCTGCGCGGCCGCGGTGAACGCGGCCAGGTGCGGTGTACGGATCGCGGCACGGGCCGTGACGATGAAGGGCAGCAGCACGTGCTCGAACGGGTACGGCGCCTCGGCGCGCAATGCGCGATCTGTCGAGGCGTGCCAATCCGTCGATTGAGCCGCGATCGCGATCGCGGACTGCAGCAGTTCCCACCAGCGCGCACCGCGCTCGCGGTCGGTCGCGTCGCCCGAGGATTCGACCAGACTTGCCGCGGTCGAGGGATCGATACCATCGTGGCGAAGGCGGCGGCGCCAACGCTCCGCATCACCGCGCGCGACGATCGACTGCCACGCGTCGAGTCGGCGCGCTGGGGTGGTCACCGGAGGGTGAGCACCGCGAGCGCGCCGTTCCTCGAGCGTGGCCGCGCGCGTGATGACGTCCGCGAGCGGCGACATACGACGTGTCAGCTCAACTCGATGATCGGATTGATCGGGATGATCGGTTCCGGCAGCGGGATGATCGGCTCGATCGGACGGGTGATGATCACCGTGGTCTGGATGCTCGTTCCCATCTCGCATCCGCCCGCGACGCTCTCGAGCGTCGCGTCATCGAGCTGTCCTTCTTCCTGATTCGGCGATACGCGTTTGCGGTTCTCGTCGGACATGATTGCTCCTTGCTGTAGGTCAAAGCGTATGACGTGCGATCTCGAGCGCGCTACTTCACCGGGATCGTCGGGTTGATCGGAATGATCGGCTCGGGAATCGGATCGATGACGACGATCGTGCTCGGCGGGTCGTACACGGTGAGGACCGGCGTCGTCAGGTTCTGCGTGCCGCCCGCGACGTTCTCGAGCGAGGCGTCGTCGAGCTCCTGATTGGCGCTTGGTTTCACGCGGCGTTTCTTGCTCATTGTTGCTCCAAGTTCAGAAAGGGGAAGCGCGCCATTCGGAATGGAATGGCGCGCGCCATATCAGCCGTTGAACTGCTGAAGGAACGTTGGCCGCTCCAGCGAGACCATGTCGGCGCAGCTGTTCGCACTGCATCCGATCTCGCAGCCGCCGGCGACGCTCTCCAGCGCCTCGTCGGTGACTTCGCTCGGATCGGACGGCGCGACGCGCTTGCGATCCGACGGCGTGGACGGCGAGTTCGTTCCCTTGGGCGTATTGTCGTTTGACATCTCGAATCCTCTGTGCGCGACTGCGCGGTTGGGGTGTTATAGGCCGCCGGCTTGTTGGAGCACCGTCAGACGGTCGACGTCGCCCGACATGATGTCGATGCACGTCTTCTCGTTGCTGCAGCCGATCTGGCATCCGCCGGCGACGCTCTCGAGCGCCGTGTCGGACAGCGGCTGGTCTTCGCTGGGGCTCACGCGCTTCTTCGTCTTTTTCTTCGACATATCGTCTCCTGTGATGATGCGACGGTGATGATGCGGTTCCTGCACTCGACGTTCGGCGAACGGTGCGCGTGGTCTATGGGGCGGGATCGCCGCCGCGCAGGGTCTCGGGCAACACCTGGCCGATCAGGATCGCGGCCAGCGGAAGTGTCAGCACGTTCGTGCCGCCGGCGACGGCCGACAGGTCCGCCTCCGACAACTCGGCGTCGCCGACGAAGTTCGGCAGTACGATCGTCGCGTCGGCGGTATTCTCGACGAATTTGATGGTGACGGACTCCGCGACCTCGCGTCCTGTGATCGCGGCCAGCGCCGCGCGCGGATTCGTCAGCAGCTGTCGCCGGAAGTCGCGATCGACCGCCGAGCGCTCGAGCAGCTTCGCGTAGGCGGTTTCGGCATGGTGCATCTGTGCGTTCGTCGTCGACGTCATGGCGTGATCTCCGGAATGTCCTGCGCGTGACAGCGTATGAGCGTTTCGGAATGCCTGGACGCTCACGGAACCTGCGGCATCTTGCTTCGCACGTAGTCGACGGCCGCATCGTAGAGGACGACGGCCGTGATGACGATGCTCGTGAGGTCGGTTCCTCCGGCCACGCTCTCGAGCTGCTGATCCGAGAGCTCCGTGTTCTCGCCGACGAAGTCGGGCAGCACGATGGTCGCGTCGGCCGTGTTTTCGACGAACACGATGTTCGAGGAGACCTGTGACGGATCGCGGCCGCCGAACTCGGCGAGCGCGGCACGCGAGTCGGTCAGCAGCTTCTGACGAAACGTGCGATCGACGGCCGAGCGCTCGAGCAGGCGCGCGTAGAAATCGTTCGCCTGGGCGACGAACGCGGGGTCGGACTGGTGCTGTCTCACTCGGTCGTGAGTCGTCGCGGGCATGGTCGTTCTCCGGAATGGGCAAGGGCAAGGGCGACGGTGAATTGCACGAGTGCGAAGGCAACGCGTGTGCCCAATCCGTTGCGCGCGCGAACGTGTTGTGCGAGAAACGTTTACGTCGCACGGCGTGTAAGCGGGGGACCGACGCGATGGAGTCAGGGCTCTACCGCGTAGACACGCGCATCCACTCGAGGCGGGCGGTGTCGCAACCGAAAAGCCCTCCATGAGGAATGTCTCATGAGAGGGCTTGATCGGGGCTCCGGGCGATGCGCTGAGCGGCCGGAGCCGAGTGAAACGCTATTGAAGGGTTGGTAACAGGCTGGCGCGAGCTTAGTGCACGTTGAATCCCGTCGTCAGCGAGATCGCCGCGCCGCGCCGCCCGGGCGCGATCGCCAGATTCACCGGCACGTTCAGCCGTCCGACTTCGTGGGTCACTCCCGCGGCGAACGCGAGCTGCACCCCGGCACCGGTGAGTGCCGGCCCGACGCCCGCTTCCCACCCGTTCGGCTGCCGCAACCCGAGCAGCCACGTCGCACTCGGCAGGAAAAGACCTTGTTCCATGCCCGCGACGAGCACGACGAACTCCGTCACTGGCAGCGGCTCGTCCTTGCGGCCGGTCGGAAATTGGCGTTCGAGCTGCCAGCCGAACATCGACGTGACGGGCGCGAACGACTTGCCTTGATTCTGCGCCGTGACGCTGCCGCCCGCGATGTACCCGACGCCGACGCGAGGGCCGGACCGATCGTCGTTCAACACATACTCCGCGGCGCGCACGACGAGCACTGGCGCGACCGGCAGTTGCGCGTGGGTGGAGCGAATTGACGTGACGGAACACACAAGACTGATACAAAGCGCTGCACGACGCATGTGCACTCTCGGGTTGGCGACCCGCACAAGCTGCCGAGCTGCGGTGCGGCGAGGCATACGTCATCTGTCGTAGGCGCGACGTACGTGCGATGGACATGCGGTGTGCGTGCGATGGGCGTGCGATGTACCGCGATTTCAGGAAACGCGATCCGAGCGTCACACCCCCGCCGTGATTGTTATCACATTTGTGATCTGGTGCTTGCTTCTTGCAGGCGTGCCCGGGTGTACGTCTCACCTTCATCGGAGTACAGGAACATGCGTCACGCCACCCGTCTCGTGGTTGCCGGAGCGAGCGTTCTGTTGAGTGGATGCCTCGCGACACAGAGCCAGCTGAAGCACGTGAGTGATGTGCAGGGCCAGCAGCTCGCGAACGAACGCGCCGCGCGCGCGGCGAGCGACAGCGCCTTGGCCGATCAACTCGGCATGGTGCGCGGGAGCGTCGATTCGCTCCGCACCGATCTCGCGACGATGCGCAAGGAATTCGGCGCCAAGATCTCGATGCTCGAGGACGGCCTGCACTTCGCCATGCCGGTGAATTTCGATTTCAACAACGCCGCCGTGCGCACGCAGGATCAGCCGCAGCTGCAGCGTTTCGCGCACATCGCGCAGTCGTACTATCCGGGTTCGAAGATCACGATCGAAGGCTTCGCCGATCCCGCGGGCAGTACGCGATACAACGTCGCGCTCTCGGCCCGTCGCGCGGATGCGGTGCGGCAGTATCTCCTCGCCCAAGGGTTGACCGGCAACGATCTGGCGACGGTCGGCTACGGCAAGACGCGCCTCGTGGTGCCGGGCGCCAGTCACGATCAGCCGGGCGCGGAGCTCAATCGGCGCGTGGTGTTCGTGATCGAGTCGCGCGGGCAGAGCACCGTCGCGATGTCGCAGGACAGCTTGACGAGCTCGAACGGGCGGTAGAAAGCATGCGGCGACTGGCGTTCGATGTCGCGAATGCCGGTCGCCGTTGTCGCAACGCTCGGTCACGTCGCTACAACTTGCTACATCTCGCTACATCCAGATCGAGTAGTCGATGTCCATGTTGTACACCTGACATCCCGTCGGCTCTTTGCGGTTTGTCTTGAGATCGTGAACGTCGACGCCGCTCGTCGGCAGTGCCGTCGCGAATTGAATGTTCTTGCCTTGGGCGGACACGTAGATGCCCGTGCGCCCGACGGTCTCGACGACGATGTTGAGCTTCGTTGAGAACAGCGCCTTGTACTCCTCGAAGAACGGCTTCAGTTTGTCGCGATCGCCGTACTTGCTCGCCTGGCTCGATTGGCCGAACGCTTCCTCGTACGACGCGTCGCCCGACGGGAAGAGATAGACGTGGGTCGGATTCACGACGTCAGCCATCGGCATCAGATTCGTGGCCCACTCCGTCATCAACTTCGAGCGCGTACCGTTGCAGCCGGGAAGGTGGTAGACGCCGGCCATGGTCGTATTCTCGTTGAACATGACGACGGGTGAGCACGTGCTGAATTGTCCTGTGTAGAAGCTCATCTCGCTGAGCTTTCCGATCACGCCCTGGCCGGTATAGAAAGCCACGACCTTCATTTCGTCTCCGAGCGAAGCGATACCTGTCGGCTGAGCGGCTTCGCCCGTCGGGCCACATGGCACATGGCACATGGCACATGGCACATGGCACATGCCACGTGGAAGACTAGGCGAATTTCTTGTCGACCGCCACGCGGATTTCGCTCAGTGTTTTGGCGTTTTTGATCTGCTCGCCGACGAACAGCGCTTCTTCCTGGCAGGACCAACAACCCGTTGGCTGGCGCGATTCGTAGCAGGAGAGCAGCGAGCGATGCATGGCGCCGCTGCCGCCGCTGCCGCCGCTGCCGCCGCTGCCTCTGCCGGTGCAGCCGCAGGCGCAGCCGAGTCCATCGAAGATTTCCGGATGTTGACGGGCGGCGTCGTAGGCGTCGCGCACGCGCTGTTTGAGCTTCGCGAGAGAGTCGGCGGAGAGGACGTGCTCGGAGGTGATTCCTGGGCGCGGGTCCGGATGTTCGATGTCGGATGACGCGGTGTGGAGCAGGGCACGTGGCCGGCCGGCGGCGACGACGAGTAACCCAGCGCAGCGGGTGAGGAACGCGGACCGAGAGATCGTTGCGTCGTTCGCCATGCGAACCTCGTGACGGCGGTCGGGGCGTTGGATCATACCATTATCTATGTGTTCGACGGCCTGTCGTGGCAAACCGTTCGCGGGGCGGGGCAGGGCGGGGCGCAAGCCGCACAATGTTGTAGCGGGCGGTCGCGAGCGTTATGTTGGAGGGACGCGGGCGTAATTCAGTTGGTAGAATGCCAGCTTCCCAAGCTGGACGTCGTGGGTTCGAGTCCCATCGCCCGCTCTGTAAGTTAGAGATTTAGAACATCTTAGAAACGGCCTCTGCTCTTCGGAGTGGGGGCCGTTTTTCGCTTTGGGGACCGTTGCAACGGTCCCCAGCGCCAATCGGTTTGGGGACCGTTCGCGCCAGCGAGCTCTGATCGTGGATGACAAACCGCTTCACCGACAGCCAGTTGCGCTCTTCCTGTAATGAGGACGTCGGATCGGCTTCTCGCGAAGGCGTCCAGCTTAGCCAGCTGGCCTTCTACGGTTGCCGCGTCAAACTGTCCTCCATGCATCCCGTCTCAGCGAGGAATAAGAGATCTCGCGACGCCTCAGCGCGCGCAGCATGGAATGCGTTCGCAACAGCGCTCCCGTAACGGTGCCCTCATGATCTCCTCCATGAAGACGACGCCCCCGCTTCGGCACCTTGCCTGACTCTACAACAGCGCGAGTCACTTCAGGGAGAGAGGTTGGAAGCTGATGGGTCATCCTTCCAGTGGCTTTGCACCGCAGAAACGCCGTGTGCGCAGTGGTGGCTGACCTACGCTCTGCATCACTCCGCGTTCCGCTCAAAAAGCATTCCCGGGCGGCAACACTTCTTGAACGGGCGACCGCTTTCGCAGATGCATGGTGCGTTGTGGCCTACGGTTCTTAAGGCGATGTCGCGGAAGGCGCGCCGCTGCGCGCGTTCTAGGCTCTGGAGTTGCGCCGCTGCGGGACCTGTCACGAGGAAGTGCCCTGACTGCGGAGGATACGCCATTCGGATCGCATCCATTTGTTCTTGCGTCCGAATGAATGCCGCGACGTCTTCGTGGTCAGTGCAGGCGACGCGTCGCGAGGGCATTCGGGCCATGGGGTCGCTCGGGTTGAACTCAATGCGAGTATCGGCAACGAAAAGCACCTTCGCCTCGCCGTAGCGGTCGGGAGTAATGCAGACCAGCCCAACGTCGGTGCGTAGAACGGCGTGACCAACGAATTCGACCAGGACTCGCGGCCAAACATGAATCTTCCAGCCGACGGCTGCACTACCGCGGCCAGCGGAAGCCGCAGCGAGCACGTTGAAGATGCACTTGTTGACCTTGGCGGACGGATCCGGGGAGATGTCGATGAATCGAGGATGGTCGGCGAGTCCAATGCGCACACAGGCCCGTTGTATCTCAGGCGTCACTTCGGAGGGCAGTTGAGTCAGTACCTTTCCCATGACGTCTAAGTGCGGGGAGGAATCGGCGCTGTCCACACGTCGAGACGCTTAGCTGACACCCTGCTTGAGATTGCGGTCTTCCGCGATGAATGCATCCTGGCACCGTTTCGCGAGTTTGCCGACAACGATCGAAGAAAGCGTGAAGAACGGGCTCGCGCGAACGACGCTCACAGCCGCGAAGATCTGGGACAGCGAGATCGCGGTGTTTTGCCCGGGATCAGCGAGGCCCTGATTGGTAGATCCTGCAGGCATCGGTCTGACGAGGCGAAAGCCGCCAGCGAATCCTGCCAGACCGTGAGAGCCCGCGTGGACGCTACTGCTGGACCAGGAATAGTAAGGCCGGAAGCGGTCCAGCTTCACGTGACGCTCGAGATCGACGAACTTGGGTCGCGGCTTGTTCAGGGCCGCCGCAGCCCAGCCATATTCTTCGGCGAACCCCGCCCCGTGGGAAGCGACGACCGTCTTATACGCATCGTGGACAGCCGTCCGTTCTGCTTCGGTGGGCGGTTGGTGACCTAGCGTCTGTGCGTACTTCTCGTGTGTTAGCATCAGCTTGTACCGCTTCACGATATCATGGTCCAGGTACGACCGAGCTACGGTTTCGCCTTCCTGCGCCATGAAGAGGGCAATAACAGCGATTTCATGAAGGGTCCTCCACCGTGCAAAGGCACCGTCGGGGAGGCCGGACCGGAGCAGGGCCTCGATCTCGCACGCTACACGGCACGACCGGCCGTGTAGTTGAAGAAGCGCCTTGAAGAGCGCTGAGTCTCTGACAGAATCGTCGACGATTCCGGTCGCGTAGTACTCCTCGCCGTACTCAGTGTACACCGCGCAGAGATGGCCAAAGGCGTCGAAGCTATGGGCCCACGTTCGAGCGAGGCGGCGTTCGAAACCGCGTCGCGCAGACTGGCGGCGTCGCATCACGACGGCTGAAACTTTGACCATATTTGCGACGATGTCGTCCGCGGCACTCGCCATTGCCGCTACGGTCGCGTGCACAAGCGGCTCGTCGTCGAGGTCCGTGTCAGTGCCTTCGAGACGCTTCGCGATCACCGAAAGCAGGGTATCGCCAAACTGTCGATCGAACTCAGCTGTTGTTCGCGGCGAGCGTTTTCTGGGTGCTCGGGGCACGGTGAGGTCTCTCGTCGGGATAAGTGTCTTCTGCGGACTAAGCGAAACGGCAGGGAATCGGGCCGCTAGTAGCTCCAGATCTCGCCCTCTCGCACTCGCTCGTCCATCTCGTCGGCCACTGCTCGCGCGAGTGGATGATTTTGCAAGATCAGGCGCAACGTTCTAACAGCATCGTAGGCGCGCACGAAGAGCTTCCGCTGTGTCTCGAAGAACGCTGCGTCGTAGGCGTCCGGGTTGATCGCGTGAGCGGGTTTTTGGCGCAGCCGCCGAATCTCGCGAAACGTGCTCAGCATGTCGTCGAGCGGCGCGGGATCTGGGGTGCGGAACTTCAAGCGCAGCCACTCGTCGAGCATCTTGAGCGTGCCACGGGGCGTTACTATCACCTTGCCGTCACCTCGCACCCGTTCGTCTTCACGTGCGATCGTGACGGGGAAGAAGGCTTTGTCTATGTTCTCCGATATGAGCTTGTCGAGGATGTGGACGAACTCGTTAAACTCAGCCAGGGTTGGACGAATCAGGAGGGCCAACTCTCGCGGAGGCTCCGCGGGTACGTCGTGGAACATTCGCGGCCATCCAATCGCCTCGCACATCGCGTTGACCGTGCGCAGCTCTTCGAGAAACGCATCGCGCAGCGACGCCTTGAGCTCCCAGTCGCCCATGATGGCTGCACGCCAGAAATCTGGGTGTAGCTTGTAGTCCCCTTCGACCTCGTGCGTAGCCCAGAGCTGTTGGTGCTCGGGCGTGAGGTGGTCGAGGTCCGTGAGAAATACGGCGACGGCCCGACGAAGATCAGTGGCGTAGCTATAGCCAAAGTTCTGGATCAAAACTTTGTGCTTCTCGGGGAACGCTGGGTCGAGATACGCATCATCGCTGATGGAGAGCGTGGCTTGGACATCGTTGGTCCAGAGACGATATCGAGGGTCTCTCCTGTAATAATCGATCACCGCGAGGTCGAATGACGCGAATTCCAACTGCGGCGCACCGAGTGCCAGGCGAAGCGAGAACGGGCGGCCTGTGTAGTTGTTTCGATCGACTGTCGACTCGAGCGTGGTCGCCGTTGGATAGATCACAAATTGATCAGTCCTGGCCGCGTTGAGATTGGCCAGCTGGCGTTCGATAGGCGAATCGGCGAGTGCACGGATGTGAGGATTGACGTGCGTGTCGCCAAAATTCACGCTAAGGACGCCCCGTTCGATCAGCGGGCGGAGCAGCCCCGTCAGCTCATCGAGCGACGCGACGCTCTTCCCCACGACCCCGTATGCGGGAAGACCGTTGAAGTCACCCGATTCGAGATAGTAGCTAGCGGTGCTGTCGACTAGCTCGTCGGACGTCATCGCGGTGGTCAGGCGGTTAGGTACTGCGATTCCGGCGCATCCATTCCAGAAGATCCAAAACGGGTGCCGGGTTGCCGTCGTCTGGAATAAGCGGTTCGTCGTCGTCTCGAATTCCCACGGCATCCGGGTCATTGCGACCGATCTGCCAGGCTTCGCGGATGTTTAGTTCCCGCTTTGTTATGCGCACGTTGGACGCCGGGCTTGGTGCTCTTTGAGCATCGTGCCATACAGCGCCAGCCAGCAGATAGCTGCCAGAACTTTCATACGAGTCAATGAAGCGCCTGAGATTGATGTCGGAATCAGGATCCATTGTGTTCGATCGAGCGACCACGATCCACTGTGAATTCGCATCCTGTGCAACGTCGGCTGGAAGGTTTGCCCCGATCACCACGCGGTAGGCGAAGGGGTTCGCCCGGTTGATTCCTCGGATGATTGTCACGCGGAGCCGCTCCTCCTTGTCAGATTCGCCCAGATCTGCTTTAAAGCCAGCCATGATTTGTCGCGCCGCTTCGGCATTCTTAAAAATTGGTGCTAAGACCGGCGGCAGGTTCGCTTGGGGTACCACAAGGAACATTGTGCCCGACCATCCAGCTCGCTCCCAAAGCGGCATGCGAATGAGCGATACGGTAGCGATTTTCGAGTGGACAGTGCGCTCAGGATCGCGAAGTTCTTCGGGCGCCTCTCCTTCAGCATTCTTCGGCCGTGACGCCCGACGTGCAGCTTTTTCCGCGCGCGCGCGCCGAGCCCCGGCATCCCACTCTTCCTCACGCGCCAGTGAGTACTCCTCATCAGTCGCGGTCAGCCACGCTGACAGTGCTGTTTTCGGCTCGTGGCCCAGAATGTTCCCGATTGTAATGAAGCTCGTCGTGAAGTCGATGGAGCGCTCGAGCGCATGACCATCGTCGAATAAAGCGGCAAGACGAGCCTCAGCATCGTCGCCCCAGAAGTACACGTGCGCGAGGATCTGAGCCATGGCTTCGAACATCCTACGCTTCAAGGCCGAGTGCTCATCCGGCGAGAGCTTGTGCGGATGAAACTTTGCGCAGCGCACATCGAGCTGATATCGACCATCGTGCTCCGAGATTTCAAATCCGAACGGCTGTTCTGCGAACTCGCTGGCTCGAATGTCGATAGTAAGCGTCGGCTCATGTGCGACTAGCCGCTCTATTGATCCTGTTGACAGCAACGCTTCAAGTGCAGCCAACATAGATTCGCCGAGTTCGATGCACGGCGATGCGTTTTGGGAGGTTACGGTGAACTGACATCCGAGTATCCGGGATCTCAGTGTCACCGTGCGCGTGTCCCAAGGATCGGCAGATTCTGGAAGCTCGTCGGCCGCAGGTTGATCCCGCCATTTAGTGAAGTACTCAGCAATGGTGCCATCAGCAGTAGCGGCTTCTAAGAACTCTTTCGGAAGCGCATCGTCACGCCCCAAAGCGTACAGCAGTGCGGGGGCGGCATTGTAGAGCTCAAGTCGGTCAAGGACGGACGGTAGGCGCGTCAGCCTGCGCAGAGTCCAGACATCTGATTTCAAGAAGAGCATTCCAACAATTGCATCGAAAGCAACCTCTCCTCGCGATGTTGCGTCTGCGCTGAAGCCCTTGGCCGCAAGTATTTCAGCGAACGTCGCGTCAACCTCATGCCAAGCGAGGATGTGCGGAATCCGACCGAGCCGAAGTTCGATCCACTTCAATCGGTTGTAGCAGACCCGCTGAGCAGGCGAGACCGTTTCATGTGACCAGAATTCGTTCGTTGCAATTGATGCGGCGACGAGCAGGGTCCCGCGCGCAGCCCATAGCAGCCCGACTTGCTCATAGGCGCCGGCGCAGAGGTACAGAGCCCGAATCAAGTCGCCTCGGCTCTCGTGCGCCGCCAGACGCCTCAGTGCCCGTCCGAAGGTTAGAATCGCTGTATACGGCTTGCCGGCATCGAGTTGTTGGGCGCCTCTGCCCAAAAGTGCTCTAGCTGCGGCGATATCACCCGTGTGGCGCGAAGTTGTCTCAACTACCGTCTCGAATAGCGTCTCGTATGCGGCGCTTTCCCCGAAGATGTTTCCGAGCTCCGCAACGATCTCGGCGAGTGGCTCCAATGGATAACCGACGAGGCCTTCAGCTTTGCGGACAACATCCGTGAGTTCGCGCAGAATCGGATCTGCGCGATCCGAAGGCGAGGTAAGAAGGCGGACCTTAAGGAGGAATGTCCGGGCCTGAAGCGCTGTGCTCGGCCGCTCGGTCTCTTTCGTTAGCCGAGTGAGCGACTCCGTCAAAACCGTCGTGTGCTGCTCCATCTGCGCGTCATTGTCGCTAAGCGCGCTTCGATCGACGGCATTGCGCAGGGACATCCAAAGCGTCGTCAGCCGCTCAAGCTCCTGGGCGTTGCGGCTGTCTTTCGCGAGGTCCTCGACCTCCCGATACATGCTCACGAACTGCGCATAGTCCTCATACCAGAAGAAAGCTGTCCACGCGTGTTGGTAGATGCTTTCGAGTAGCTGGCGGTGCGTACCGTGCTCTTTCGCGATCCTGATCGCCCTCGATAGGCGCCCCTCGACTTCACTACGTGGCCTTTCGAGGCCGCGTGCGAGCATTGCAGCCTGGATGCAATCATCGACGAGCTGAAATGACGAACCGCCTTCCCTGAGCGCGAGTTGTATTCGCGCTTCTGTGTCCTCTAAGTCCTGCTCGCGCTGGGTGTCGAGTGGGCCACGACGAACCTCATGTAGAATTGATGGCGACATACCCAACGCATCGACCGCAAGCTCCTCGTGATGATGGTCGAATACGCGGTCGCAAATCCAAGTTCGGTCGAGAATGCGAACATCGATCTTGTGTTTCTTCTGAAGCTGATCTTCAATTGCAGCGCGTGCCTTATCTGGCACGAACCGGTTCGTAATGAAGTAAGCGGTGGTGTAACCGCGGCCTGTGGCGGCGATCTTCGCTACGTCGGACCGTACCTTAGGTCGCCACGTCTTCTTGGCGCTGAAGGCGAATGCCCAGCGCTCCTCAGCCGCTACACGACCTACACCGAAGTACCAGCCGAGAGCGAGTGTATCAGCGACGGGATAGGTCTCCGAATCGACCTTGCTGTCTCCACCTCCAGTCGGACCGGTATGCGGCAGCAGATTCGGGCAGATCTCTCGTTCCGCAAGCCGGCGCGCAAAGTTTTCAAAGAGAGTTTCTTCGCCACGGTTCGTCAGAGTCTCGAGATGGTACTCAAGCATCGATCGATCGAGAGCAGAACGCTCGACGACCACCGAGTCCGAGAAACGCTCGGGCCGCCGCCTGCGCAAGAATGCGTTCGGCGAAGGCTCGTCGGTAGCTACTCGGGAGGCCGGAGTCCCTAGGGAAGGTCTGAACTAAGAGTGTTTGTGAATGGTTTTCGTGAATGAGCGGTCAGCCAGCGGGTGTGAGCGCGGCTGACCGTGGTTCTGGTGCCTGCCGGTTCGTTCGGCGCTACGCGCCG
>Ga0134127_10000433_pt1 | contig 40263 bp, 39 predicted proteins | sample KB31753_FD_96459 | JGI IMG/M metagenome (GOLD analysis project Ga0134127, IMG submission 96459) | Terrestrial soil microbial communities with excess Nitrogen fertilizer from Kellogg Biological Station, Michigan, USA - KB3-175-3 | ecosystem: Environmental > Terrestrial > Soil > Unclassified ...
ATCCGGATCGTCTTTGGCGGCGTTCCAACTGTTGCCGGGTTGCATGTCGAATGCAATTGCCTGCTCGACCGCGCTCGCCAGCTTGGCGTCGTGGATGATGGCGCCGGCCTCGGTATTGAGGTTCTCGGAGCGCGGGTCGAAGTTGAAAGTGCCGATGTAGACGACTCGATGGTCCACGACCATGGTCTTCGCGTGCAGCGCGGCGACCGGCTTGGTCTTGTGGGCGGCCGCCAGACGCGCAAGCAGCTCGCGCTGCGCGACCGGCTCCGGTTGGAATTCGGTGATCTCGAAGCCAAGCTGCAGCAGGCGCTTGCGCTGGCTGCGGTAGCCGGAGAACGCCATCAGGTTATCGGTGGAGGCCAGCGAGTTGGTGTTGATTCGCACGCGCACGCCGCGCGCGACGGCGCGGCGGAACAGGTCGATCGCCGCGTCGGAGGCCACCAGATAAGGCGATTGGATCGTGATCGTCTCTTGCGCTGCCTCGACCAGGCGAGCGAGCGCTGCGGTCGTCAGTCCACCGCCGCCGAGACTGAACTTGTTGTCGTTCTTGCCCGGCACGTCGCTGACGAACTCGACCTTGCCCCAGACGGTTTGAGCACCGAGCCGCGGGAAGGCCTGCGGCGTGGCCTCGATTGCTCCGCGGACCTCGGGGGCGAAGTTCTCCGGAGCGGCGGCGTAGGCATGCAGGCCTTTGTAGACATCCTGGACCTCGGCGTCGCCGACCTCGACGTGCTTCTGCATCAGGCCGATGCCGTCATAGAGCTGCTCGACCGGTACGCTGAGCGGGCTGGTCCAGAACTGCTCGAAGCTCGCTGCCATGCTGCCGACCACGGTGCCGACCAGCAGCACGTCGCGGTCGCGGAAGTTGTACTCGTGGTCGTAATCGAAATACTCGTCGGCCATGTTGCGGCCACCGGTGATCGCGACTTTGCCGTCGATCAGCAGGACCTTGTTGTGCATGCGCTGGTTGACGCCGCGGAAGTCGGTGGCGACGTTCACGACTCTCTTCTGCAGGGGCGTGCCGACCGAGGACTTCGGGTTGTAGATGCGGATGTCGATGTTCGGATGATGCGCGAGCGCGAGCAGCGATTCGTCCGGCGCGTCCATCAGCAGGTCATCGACGATCACGCGGACTTTCACGCCGCGCTCCGCGGCCCGCAGCAGCGCTTCGGCCGCCAGGATGCCGACGTTGTCAGTGCTCCAGATGAAGTACTGCACATCGAGCGTGCGTTCGGCATGGTCGGTGAGCCAAGCTCGGGCGATCAGCGCCTCATCGCCGGTGTCGAGCACATAGCTGCCGCTCTGACCGGGGTGTGCGGCGACCTGATCGTCGAGAAAGCGCAGCGGAGCATCGGCCCGTGCGCTGGAGAGGGCCACGAGCAGCGCGCATGCGCAGATCAGGATTCTGGCGAGGCTCGCCGGGTTCATTGGGACGGGAGCGTACACCGGGAAAATAAGGCCGGGGCAGACTTGGATCCCAAAAGCGGCTTACAGATACGCTTGGCGCTGATCTTTGAGAAACGGCCGGTCGATCTGCTGGGCGTACAGCTCGACATCGTGGCGCGATACGCGCTGGCTCTTGAAATGCTCCTGCCATTTGTCGACGACGCGTGCGACCGCGCGAACCTCTTTGGCTGCCTGATTCGCGTCGAGCCCGAACATGCGCGACATGGACAGAGCGTTCTCGATGGTCGAGTCCGCTTCCGCATCGCCGACTCGCATCTGCTGGAAGCCGAGCGCCTGACCTGACGGCAGCACGTCATAGGCGGGAGCAAGCGCGTATTGCTGGGCATCCGTCATGAGCAACGCGTGGTTCTTCTCGTGATCGTCGGTGTTGTCGATCAGGATGTTGAACACCATGCGGCGGAACAGCTCGCGCATGTCGCCGAGATATGCGTCGCGAGCGAGGACGCCTCGACGCCGCAGCAGCTGCGCGAGTTCCGGATAGCCATAGCGTACGGCTGCTGCCCGCAAGGCGACGTATGCGGTCAGGCTGTGCACGCGTCTGCCGGCCTCGCGATCGAATCGCTGAATCGCGACAGCATGACCGTCGGTGAGACGCACCGCCTGGGTCCGAGCCGCGTTGATCTTGGCTTTGCTCGCGAGTGTCATCGTCGCGTGCTCGATCAGCGGCACGTCGGCGGGATCGCCAGCGGAGAACTTGATGACCCACTGCTCGCCGGCAATCTCAATCAGCGCCTTGGGTCGAGCGCCGCCGAAGCTCACGCCCGGAGCGAGCAGGCGCTTCTGCGCCTGCGGAACTGGCTCGTTGGCCAGCACTTTGCGGACGATTTCCTGGAGCTGATCGGCATCGGCGAGGCTCGGCAGCGCACCGAGCTTGCGCGGTTGATAGGAGTCGGCGCTGGTCGAAACACCGAGCGCGCCGAAGCGCTCGTCGCCGGCGAAGTACAGGAACTCGAGCAGCGACAGGCGTGGCGGCTTGTCGATGAAGCGGATCACTTGCTCGCCCCAGCGATCCGGCCGTGCATCGTCCACGGCGCCGACGGCAGTGCCCTTGTCCGCCGGCAGAAATTCCTGGTCGATGAGCGGCAGGTCCTCGCTCAGCGCAAAGCCGCTCTGCAGCCACGACTGCGCATAGCGCAGCGATACTCCCTGGTTCGAGCGCACGAGGTTGAGCTCGCCGATCAGCACAGGTCGCTGCGGCTGCGTGAGGAGCCACAGATACAGCCGATCAGTGGGCGTGTAGCTCACGCTATTTCCTCGGGCTGGGCGCTTTGCGTCCCAGGCGTGCTTCTACGGAGGCAGCCGACCGAACAGCGCGTCGCTGCAATGCGCGGCGAACATCGCCTTCGAGCGCCCCGCGATCGGCCGCCGGTGCTGCCAGGTCCGGCAACCCGCCGACCGTGCCCATCAGCCACAACGCGGTCGCGTAGATGCCAGCACCCACGCCGGGATCGCCGCGTTCCATTCTGATCAGCGTCGGTACGGAGACGCCGAGCCGTTTGGCCCAGGCGCGCTGCGACTCACGCCTGCGAGTCCGTGCAATAGCCAGGTTCTCGCCCAGGGCGCGCAGCGCCTGAACGGCCGCCGGCGGGATCGTCAGCAGGGCCTGGGAGGTCTTTGGCATAACATAGAGTTTATCGATAGACCAGGAATGGTCAAGTCTATGTTACTTCAAGTGAGCCAAGAGTCGGGCTGAAGCCCGGCCTGCAGCCCAATAACCGGCGTAGCGGCTACACCAGCGATTCGGGGCGGGGGGTGCGGACGACCAGCGTGCCGGCGATCTTGTCGTGCCAGGCCTGGCGGTCTTCGTCGAAGACGATCCAGAGGAAGCCGAGGCCGGCGACGACCATTGACAGGAAACAGCCGAGCGCGCGCACGATAGCCGTGTCCCAGTTGATCTCCGCGCCGTCGCGGCGCACGAGCTTCAGGCCGCAGACGAGACCGCCGATCGTCGTGCCCTTGATCTTCCACATCAGCGCGCCGTAGCCGGCGAGGGTGACCAGCCAGATCTCGCCGGGCGCGTCGAGGATCGCGGTGATGACGCCGATGAGAATCATGTCGATGAGCAGCGCGCCCATCCGGATCCAGAAGCCTGCACGCGGCGCCGTTGCGTCAACAGACGCAGCGGGCGCCGTCGCTGGTGCCGCCGTCGATGTGGGTGCTGCTGTTGACGCTGCAGCTGAGGGTTCTGGCGCTGGCGCCGCCGCAGCCGCAACTGCAGCTGCAGGCGCGGCCGCAGGCATGGCCACTCTGGGTGCACGTTGCGCCTGTCGTTGCCTGATCGACAGCAGGATCGTGTACACGACAACGCCGAGACCGATGATGCCGAGCAGCTTGTACGCGATGACGCCGACCACCGGGATCACATACAGCGCCAGCGCGATGAGCCCGCCGACGAACGTTGCGAACGCGACGTGACTCAGCGGCGCGATGCCGGTGAATCGAGTAACTCTGCGGCCGAGCGCGGCGAGTGCCACGGCCTTGCCGAACAGCGAAGCGACGAACAGCGCCATAGCGAAGAACGGAATGACGGCGATGCCGATCACGCTGATGGCGAGCACGATGAACATCACCGGCGTCAACACCACGGTCATGAGCGATGCCACGGTGGACTGGCCTGGCTGCGTTTCGAGAGTTTCGACACACCGCACGACGCTGCGGTCGAACAACAGTGCGATCACGATATAGAACAGCAGGAAGCCGCCCGCGATGACCCACGCCCACCACAGACCCGGTTCGAAGGCGAGCAGCCGCCCGTAGAACAGACACTTCTCGATCCACAGGCGCACGCTCTCGAGCGCGGGGAAGCCGCCGGCGACGATCTCGCTCTTGCCGTGCACTTCGGCAGCCGGATCGCGCGTCAGTTTGCCGGCAACCACGGCGATGTCGCCGTCGACTCGTGCGTTCGGGCCGAGCTCGAGATCGCCGAAGACCGCCACTGCCGCTTCCTGCACCGGCCCGTCGATGTACGTATTGCCGAACAACGACACGACGCCGCCGTGCACCGGACCGGTCACGTACGCGTTGCCGAAGATCGTGACGACGGCATCGGTGACTTCGCCCTCGACGTGCGCGTCGCCGAAGACCGCGATCACGCCGTCGGCGACATCCTTGGCCGCGAGCCGCGCCTCGCCCCAGACGTTGACGACGACGTTGCCGGGGTCGTCCGACACGCGGATCTCGATCTTGTGCTCCGTCTCCTTCTCCGGCTCGGACGGCGTCGCGGTCTGGTCGCGTTCCACGGGTTCCGTGGGCTCCGCGGCGATTGCGACGCCACTCACGAGCACGAGAGATAGAAACAGGGAGCGGAAGAGTCGATTCATAGGGGCTCTCTAATGCGCAACGCGCACCATTCGATAGGCGGAAGCGCCGATGCCGAACAGCGCGACGTACATGATTGCGAGAAAGGCGATGCCTGCATGCACCCACACCGATGGCACGGTGCGCGCGACGCTGCCGATTGCCACGAACATCGTCTGCAGCCATGCGATCTGCGACGGCAACTGGACCGATACGGCAGGCGAGTCGAGCGGCGTCGCGAGCCACATCGACAGCAACAATGCGACCTTCACGACTCCTACCGACGCAGCAAGGAAACCGATGCGTGCGGCCAGGGGCCAATGCGCGAATCCTCGACGCCAGCTCATCGCGGCTGCACCGGATTGGATCTGCACCAACACGCGGCGTTCGAGCGTGCTCGGCGCGCGACGCAGCGGCTGATCCTGCAACGCGCGAGTTACTTGTCGTTCGAGCTCGTCTTGTCGGTTGCGGTCGGCGCTCATGGTGCACCCAGGCTCGTTGCCGCTGTCACGCCGCGCTCCGCCAGCAGCTTCCCGAGCGCAGCGCGTGCGCGAAAGATATCTGTCTTGACCTTGGCGAGCGAGACGTCGAGCTGTTGGGCGATCTCCTCGTACGACAGCTCCTCGAAATGGTAGAGCACGAGCGGCAGGCGTTGCCGCTCCGGCAGGCGCTGCAGCGCCTCCTCGACCAGGCCGTGCCGCACCTCGGCATCGACGCCGGCGAGCACATCGTCGGGCAATGCGAATTCGACATCGGGCTCGTCCTCGTCGCTGTCCTTCGGGCGCAGCTCGGTGAACATGCGCCAGCGCCGCCGATAGCGAAAGATATGGTTGAGCGACAGGTTGCGAGCCACGGTCTTGAGCCAGCCGCCGGCCGAGGAACTGGTGCTCAGGTGCCCGAAGTTCTCGTAGGCCTTCAGGAACACTTCCTGGGCAATGTCTTCGGCCTGGCGGTCGTCCCCGACCAGGCGGGCGGCTGTCGAAAAAACCATATCCTGATAGGCACGCATGAAGCTTGCAAAGGCGTCGAGGCGGACGGGATCCGGAGGTTGCCTGGCCACTTGAAATGTCGCTTTAAGCCGAGAACACCATCCGGCGCGGAAAGTTACACTCTCCGGGCCATGAAGAACCTGAGCCTGCGCAAGCTTGTCATATTACTTACGGCCGCCCTGGCCCTCGGGAGTGCAGCCTGCGCCCAGGCCGCATCCCTGGCCGAGGTCGAGAATGCCTATGCCGACTTCAACGACGCCTCGGGGGCCATCGGGCTGATCGAGTCCGGCCTGCGGGACAGCCACCAAGGCAGGACCCGGGCCGAATGGCAGCGGTTGCAGGAGGACGCTCGCAACCAGGTTTCGAGCGGTCTCAAAACTCTCCCTGAAGCCGACCTCTCCGCTGCCGACCGCCGCGCCGTCGAGATCATGCGCAAGAGCATGGCCGACGCCGAGGAGCAGGGCTCGCTGGCGCCCGTCGGCAAGTGCGAGGACGCACAGCGCAAGGACATCGAATACGCTGCGCTACGCGAAGCCTTGTATGCGTGCTTCGGCGCGCTCTCGAACTCGCTCGACTTCGAAGGCGAGAAGGTGACGCGCGTCGGCGCGTTCGACCTGCTCACGCGCATGAACGAGCCGGAGCGCCGCAAGAAACTGTTCCTCACCTTCGTGCCGCTTTGGCAGGCGATCAACGGCAAGAGCGAGCGCGACAGTCCATATCGACGCGTCGTCACGATGGCGGCAGAGCGCGGCCGCACTGAAGGCACCGAGATCGACGCGGCCGCGAAGACCGTCGGTGCGTCGACCGCGGAGGTCGAGCGCTGGCTGATGCAGATCCTGGACGCGTGGCGCAAGGCGAGCGGCGATACGCAGATGGAGCCGTGGGACTATCGCTATCGCGGCGGCGCCACCGAGCGCGAGCTGGGCGATGCGATTGCACGCGAGGCGATGCAGCCGATCAACGAGCGTTACTACAGCGATCTCGGTGCGCAGCTCAGCGCATGGAACGTGATCTACGACCTCGATCCGCGACAGGGCAAGGCGCCGCTCGCATACACGGACTACGTCAAGCGCGGACGCTTCCGCGACGGCAAGTGGGACCCGACGCTCGTGCGCGTCAACGGCAACTACGCGCATGGCGGTCTCGGTCTCATCAACGAGCTGGTGCACGAGAATGGCCACGTCGTGCACATGATGGCGCTGCACACTCGCCCCGCGTTCATGGATCTCGGCGACCCGCTGTTCTACGAAGCGTTCGCGGACGTGCCTTCGTGGAGCACCTACGAGCCCGCCTGGCAGCAGAAGTATCTCGGCCGCAGCTCGGCTGAAGAATCTTCACTGCGAGCGCTGTATTCGAGTGTCATGCTCGATGTCGCCTGGGCGCTGTTCGAGCTGCGCATGCTGCGCGCGCCGACGCAGGATCCGAACGCGGTGTGGACCGAGATCACGAGCAAGTACCTGCACGTGAAACCGCATCCGGAGCTGTCGTGGTGGCTGGTGCGCGTGCAGCTCGTGCACCTGCCGGGCTACATGGTGAACTACGGACTCGGCGCAGTAGTGACTGCGGATTTGCGCCAGCGGATCGCGACGCAGCTCGGTCCATTCGCGACCGGCGACCAGCGTTGGTTCGAGTGGCTGTCGCAGCATCTGCTGAGCTCGGGACAGACGCACGAGACCGCGACGTTGCTGCGCGAGTTCCTCGGCCGGCCGGTTTCGCCGCAGGCGCTGCTCGTCGAGATCGGCAGAATGCAGAAGAAGAAAAACTAGGCCAGAGGAATCGAGAAGAGCGTGCACGACACCATCGTCTACCTGCTCAGCAACGTGCCTGGGCTGCCGCCGATCGTGCAAACCGTTCACCTGCTCGGCATCGCCGTCATCATGAGCTCGGTCGTGCTGCTCGACCTGCGGATTCTCGGCTTCGCGCTGCCGAGCCAGGACGTGCGAGAGCTCACGCGGCGCGTCATGCCGTGGGTGTGGTGCACGCTGCCGATCATGTTGTTGTCGGGACTGCCGTTCGTGATTGCTCGCCCGCAACGCTATTTCACGAATCCGATCTTCGGCATCAAGTTCGCGCTGTTGCTGCCGGCGGTTGCGCTGGCCGCGGTGCTGCACCTCCTGACTGTCCGCAAGCCCGACTATCGAGGCACCAAGCTGCTCGCCACGATCTCGCTGCTGCTCTGGATCGGCGTCGTGCTCGCGGGACGCTGGATCGCCTACGTCGACTATCTGCTGCCGGAAGAGTGATGGTGCTCGAAGAGTTCTGGACCTGGCTAGAGATGCAGCCGCTCGCCGCGCGCATCGGCGAGAGCGCATGGTTTCCGTTTCTCGAATCCATCCACGTACTGAGCGCAGTGTTCGTCGTCGGCACAGTGCTGATGGCCGATCTGCGGCTGCTCGGCTGGTACGCGCGACGCTATCCCGTGACAGTCATTACGAGCGAAGTCGTGCCGTGGACGTGGGGCGCATTCGTCATCGCCGCAGTGACCGGTGTCGGATTGCTCCTGCCGCGCGCGAGCTGGTATGTCGCAAATCCTGCTTTTCTCGCGAAGGTCGTGCTGTTGCTGCTCGCGGGAGTGAACATGCTCGTGCTGCATTTCTTCGCGCTGCGCACGCAACGCGTGCGTCTGCAAATGACGACGGGCGCGTGCTCGTTGCTCGTGTGGGCTGGTGTCTTGCTCGCGGGACGTTGGATCGGACATCTGTCGTGATCGAGTGACAATGTGATCCAATCGTGTCGGCAGCGTGCCGACGGGATCTGGATGATAGAAGCGCGCACGCGCAGTCCATAAACTGCGCGCACGAAAAGAATCTGTCGATCTGGCATGACATCTTCGCGGGTGCTTCTACAACTGCTGCTGCCGGTTGCGCTGAGCGCGTGCGTCGCTGCGCCTTCTGATCAGCTCGAGCCGGTCGCGGTTCACGCGAGCAAGCTCACGCCCGAACACTCCTCGTTCAACGCGCGCGTGTTGAGCGATGCCGTCAAGGTCGAGCACAGCTTCACTGCTTCGCTCGATCCCAAAGTCGAACCGCTGACGCGACTCGAATCGGCGTACACGCAGCAGATCGGTTCCGACTCAGGGCAGCGCATTCGCGTCGGCGACACCGTCAGCACGGCCGGCATGTGGGGCAGCGCCGTGCGTTACGGCGGCATGCAGTTCGGCACGCGCACCGGCGCGCGCGCCGACGTCATCACGAATTCCGAGCTTGCGACTCCCGGGCTCGCCGTGTTGCCGACGGTGGAAGAGACATTGTTCACATCGCTCGGCGATCGCAGCACGGAGCTCGCCGAACAGGATGTGGCATCCGCCGCAGCACCGACGATCGCTGCGACGCGACTCGTCGCCGAGGGTTGCTCCGATTTCTCTGTGGGCGTCGGTAAGGTGCGCCGCGACTACGCGCTGGTCAGCAACGAGTATGGCCCGCTGTTCGCAAATACGACGGTCGCCTGCGCTGTGCCGCTCGGCTTCACGATCGAAGGACATGGCGAGTATCTCGACGACGACGTCGCCGCCCTCGGCGTGGGACTGGCACGACAAGTCGGTCCGGTCGGCACGGCCTCGGCTGCCTTTGCGTCGAGCCGCACTGTCGCGGGAATCTCGGGCTGGCTGGCGCGCTTCGGGTTCGAGCACAGCAACGAGCTGTTCAACGTCGCGCTGCGCTCGCAGATACAGAGCCGCGAGTTTCGCGACATCGGCGGGGTCGTGCTGGCCGATCCGGTCATGCAGCGCGACCTGGCCTCCGTCGGCCTCAACGTAACCAATCGCACGAACCTGTCACTCGCTTACGCCACGCAGACGACCTGGGAGCGCGTGCGTGTCGACGTCATCGCGTTGAAGCAGAGCGTCAGCGTTGGCCGCGGCGCGCTATCGATGAGCGCGGGTCACTCGTTCTCGGAAAACTTCGGCTCGTCACTCTTTCTTTCTTACAAACGCCCGCTCGGACTGAGCACCCCGACGCGCTCGCCGATCCGCGAATTCGACCTCGATACGATCGATTCGCTGTTCGTGCGCTAGCACGCGGCTTGTAAAAAGTTCTCAGCAACAAATTCTCGGCGCAGGAGCGGGAACTCCATGCCGGCCTCGTCGGTATTAGTCCGACGCCGTTGAGTGAGGATCCCGTCATGCGAGTCCCGGTCCGAGTCGTTGGCGCCGCAGCGCTGGCATTGGCTTTCGCCGGCCCCGCCCATGCGATGGAGTGGCGCCTCGGGCTTTCCTATGCGAGCGGCGTGAGCGACGTCGCCGATCTGTACGAAGACAATTTGCGCCTCGACGGCCGCGAGGCGAACGTCGATCTGAAATTTCCGCTCGGTATCGCCGCCAGCTTCACCTACGACTGGACCACTGAGTGGCGCACGGACGTGGGCGTCGGCCCGGTGTTCGCGATCGGCGGCGACGTGCGGCACCTGGAAGTGCCGCTGTCCGTCACGATGGGCTACAACTTCCTGCCGTATTCGCGCTATTCGCCGTACGTTCGCGCCGGCGTCATCCATCACTTCGCGAGCGGCGATCAGTACGACAGCTCCACGCCCGGGCTGTTTCTCGCCGCGGGCGTCGACTTCACGCACTTCACGCTGGAGCTCGCCACCGATCAGTCGAAGGTGAAATTCGATCGACTGTTCTGTCCCGCCGGCGGCAGTTGCACGCTGGGCACGACCGAGCTCAACACCTACGACGTGATTGCAAGCTTCTATTGGCGTTTCCGTCTTAATCGCTGACAACTTGTAAGGGGTGCACTGTGAACACGACAGGCGCACATCATCGCTGGCTCGCCGCGATTGCCATCACGGTGCTCACCGCATGCTCGAATGGACGCGGCAGTGTGAGCGATCCCGCAAGCGGACCAGTGCAGCAGCCCCCACCGCCGCCGGTAGTGCCGCCGGCCCCTGATCCGCCGCCGCAACCTCCGCCCGCGCCGCCGCCGTCATCGGCTGCGATGGCGGGATATTGGAAAGGCAGCGCCACGCAACAGGATTCGAATCGCACCTTCGATGCCGTCGCGCTGATCGATGCCGAGGGCAACGCGCAGTGGGTGCTCACGCGGGGGAGCCTGTTAAGCGACGACGGGTTCGTCGTTTCCGCGAACGTGTGCTGCGCAGCGCAGTTCGCGGACGCAGTGACCGGCAAGGAATTGGGCGAGACGCGCACGCGCGACGGGAACATCGACGCAACAGTCGATGGCAGTGTCCTCGGCGGCGAGTTGCGGTTCCACGACGAAGACTATCGCTTCACGCTGAACGCATCGTCGGACTACAACAGCAGCACTTCACTCGCGCAGCTCGCAGGCGTCTACACGCGTCGCGACAACACGATACTCGGCGAGAATGTCACGCTGACCATGACCATCGAAGCTGATGGCCGGTTGACGGGCTCGTACTCGAACGGCTGCGTGTTCAACGGCAGCGCATCGATTCCAGACACCTCGCACAACATGGTGCAGCTGCAGATCGACCTGGCGAACTGCGGTAGCCGGGGCAGCTCGAAGCAATGGAACGGCGCTTACACGGGACTCGGCTTGCTGCTCTCGGGCGACGCGATTTTCTACCACAGCGTCATCGGCCCAGCCTGGCTCGGGCCGCAGAGCGTAGAGCGTTAAGGCATCAACAGCATTTCGACGTGCGGGATGCCATCTTCCAAGTACGGCTCGGACACGGTGCCGAACCCGAACGAGCCGTAGAACTTCTCCAGATACTTTTGCGCGCTGATGCGGATCGGGCGTCCCGGATAGCGCAGGCGCGTGCGCTCGATGCCCTTCGCCACCACCTCGCGGCCGAGGCCCGTGCCGCGAAATTTCTCCGTCGTGATGATGCGGCCGATCGACGGGTCCGCGAAGCGCGTGCCGGGAGCCAGCACTCGCAGATAGCCGGCGACCTCGCGGCCCGACCAGGCGATCAGATGCTCTGCGTCGAGGTCGAGACCGTCCAGATCCTGATACGCGCAGTTCTGCTCGACCACGAAGATCGCGATGCGCGCTTCGAGCATCGCATACAGCTGCACGGCGCTGAGCTCGCCGAGGCGGTACCACTGCCAGTTGACGTCGGGGGCGCTCTTCACGCGTCAGTGCGTCATCGCGTAGAGGATGTAGTTGATGGCGTATTTGTAAGCGCGCGTAGTGTACTGCAACGCGTATTCCGGTACGTCCGCGTGCTCCCACGCGTCGCCGAGATCCATGTTGAAGTTGATCACCACCATCAGCCGGCCTTCGTCGTCGTAGATGCCGCGCCAATGGGGCGTGTAGCCGTCGCGCTCGTACGTTAGGCCGCTGTACAGCGACTGGATGCCGGGGATCTGGATCTGCTCCGGCAGGTCGTAGGCGAGATGGAAGACCGCGTCCTCGATCGGGATCTCGACGATCGCGCGATCGGGAAACACGCGATGCATGCTCTCGACGAAGCCCGCCCATTCCATGCTGCCGTGGAAATCGTCGACCACCAGGAAGCCGCCGCGCAGCAGGTAGTCGCGCAGTCGCTCGGCCTCCTCGTCGCTGAGCATCCAGCTGCCGACTTCGACCGCGTAGATCCACGGGTAGTCGTACAGGCTCTCGTCCATGATCGACAGCGACTGACCTTCTTCCGCCGTGTTGATGCGCGTGAGGCGCTGGACGCCTTTGATCAGGTGCTGCTCGGCGTCCGGCCAATCGGTGAGCCACGTGCCGCGGCTGCCGGAACGTGCGCCGGCGCTCGAATAGGCAAGCCGCACGAAGCGCCATTCGGCGCCCGAGTCGATGGAGACGCCGCCGCCGGACTGCGACCAGGTATCGGAGCAGAGCACGCAGGCCAGTGTCGCACCGGTTGCGGCGAGACCGAGCCCGAAGCGGCGTCTGCGGCTAAGCTCCATGCAGTCACGATCTCACCAAGCCGCGCACCACGCAACGGTGCCGGGGCAAGAAACGCGTCGAAACTCAGCACTGCAGCACAACCGGGTTCCTGTGGTAACTTCCTACGCCATGACGTGGCGCACCTGGGCGACGTTCGCGGCCTTGTGCGCGATCTGGGGCCTTCCTTATTTCTTCATCAAGCTGGCTCTGCACGATCTGTCACCCGTGTGCGTGGCATGGGGGCGGATCACGCTTGCAGCCATCGTGCTCGTGCCGATCGCATGGCGGCGCGGCGTCCTGCAGCGCGCGTTCCAACACAAGATCGCGGTCTCGACTTTCGCCGTAGCCGAGCTGGTCGTGCCGTTCTCGCTGATCGCGATGGGCGAGCAGTGGATCAGCTCATCGCTGACGGGCATCCTGATCGCGACGGTGCCGTTGAGCGTCGTCGTGATCGCGCCGCTGTTCGGCGTCAAAGAGCGGATCGGCGCGCTGCGCATCGCCGGGCTCGCGATCGGCTTCTGCGGCGTCGTCGCAATCGTCGGCCTCGACACCGGTCATGGGCCCATGCTGTGGGCGGGCGTCGCGTGCATCATGGTTTCGGTCGCGGGCTACGCGATCGGGCCGCTGGTCGTCGAGCGTTATCTGTCCGATGTCGACGAGCTCGGCGCGGTCGCGGCGAGTCTCGTGGTCGCGTCGATTCTGCTGCTGCCGTTCGCGGTGCTGTCCGCGCCGAGTCACATGCCTGGGGCCTTGTCGCTCACTGCAGTCGCGGCGCTCGGCATCTTGTGCACGGCGCTCGCGTTGTTCCTGTACTTCTACTTGATCAATGCGGCCGGGGCGGCGCGTGCTTCCGTCGTTGCGTACATCAATCCATTGGTCGCAGCGCTGATCGGAGTGCTCGTGCTCGACGAGTCGTTCGGCCTCGCCACAGCCGTGGGGATGGCGATGATCTTGTTCGGGTCGTGGCTGGCGACGGGGAAGAGCGAGGCGACATCACGCCTTGATGCGGTGGCCGGTCTTGAACACCCACCAGATCACGACCAGGCACGCCGCCATGAACACGAACGTCATGCTGAGACTTAGCACCACGCTGACGTCGGCGATGCCGTAGAACGCCCAGCGGAAGCCGTTGATCAGGTACACGACCGGGTTGAACAGCGTCACCTTCTGCCAGAACGGCGGCAGCATGCCGATCGAGTAGAAGCTGCCGCCGAGAAACGCCAGCGGCGTGATGATCAGGATCGGCACGATCTGCAGCTTTTCCCAGCCGCTCGCCCACAGCCCGATGATGAAGCCGAACAGGCTGAACGTGACGGACGTGAGCACCAGGAACGCGACCATCCAGACCGGATGCTCGACGTGGAATGGCACGAACAGCCGCGCCGTCGCCAGAATGATGAGGCCCAGCAGCATCGACTTGGTCGCCGCTGCGCCGACGTAGCCGATGACGATCTCGACGTACGAGATCGGTGCCGACAGCACCTCGTAGATCGTCCCCGCCCAGCGCGGCATGTAGATGCCGAACGACGAGTTCGAGATGCTCTCCGTCAGCACCGACAGCATAATCAGGCCCGGCACGATGAAGGCGCCGTAGCTGACGCCGTCGATCTGCGCCATGCGCGAGCCGATCGCCGCGCCGAACACCACGAAGTACAGTGAGGTCGAGATAACGGGCGACGCGACGCTCTGCACGAGCGTGCGGAACCAGCGCGCCATCTCGAAGGTGTAGATCGAACGGATCGCGTAGCGGTTCATCGCCGGGTGCTCACCAGGTTGACGAAGATTTCCTCGAGCGAGCTCTCCTCGGTGCGCAGGTCCTTGAAGTCGATGCCGAGCTCGTTGAGCTGCCGCAGGAGCCCGGCGATGCCGGTGCTGTCCGCCTGCGTGTCGAAGGTGTAGATCAGATCGTTGCCGCCAGCTGACAGCTCCAGCTGTCGCCCCGCGAGCTGCGCCGGCACGCGCTCGAGCGGGTGTTGCAGATGCAGGGTGAGCTGCTTGCGGCCGAGCTTGCGCATCAGCATCTTCTTGTCTTCGATCAGCACGATCTCGCCCTTGTTGATCACGCCGATGCGATCGGCCATTTCCTCGGCTTCTTCGATGTAGTGCGTCGTGAGGATGATCGTGACGCCGCTCGCGCGCAGCTGGCGCACCATCTCCCACATGTCTCGCCGCAGCTCGACGTCGACGCCGGCGGTGGGCTCGTCGAGGAACAGGATCTGCGGCTCGTGCGACAACGCCTTGGCGATCATCACGCGGCGCTTCATGCCGCCCGACAGCGTCATGATCTTGTCGTCCTTCTTGTTCCACAGCGACAGGTCGCGCAGCACCTTCTCCAGATGCGCGGGGTTCGGCGCCTTGCCGAACAGGCCGCGGCTGAATTCCATCGTCGCCCAGACGCTCTCGAATGCGTCGGTCGTCAGCTCCTGCGGCACCAGGCCGATCTTGGAGCGCGCGGCACGAAACTCGCGCACGATGTCATGACCGTCCGCAGTGACCTTGCCGGAGGTGGCATTGACGATGCCGCAGATGACGTTGATCAGTGTCGTCTTGCCGGCGCCGTTCGGTCCGAGCAGCGCGAAGATCTCGCCGCGCCGGATCTCGAGGTCGATGTGCTTGAGCGCCTCGAAGCCCGAAGCATAAGTCTTGACGAGATCGACGACGGAGATGATCGGTTGCACTAGCACGGTCCCGGTCCGGCGAGGGGCGGCTATTATAGGAGAAGCCGATAGCGGATGGCGGATGGCGGATAGTCAGAGCGTCCTGATGAGCGTGCAGAGATTCTTTCCAACGTTGGTGTATACGGCGCGGCTCGCGGGTGGGGCGGCGTTGAATCGCCGCCTGATGCGCGAATGCCGCCAGCTGGAGCGCGACGACGAATCCGGTCGACGCTGGTCGGCGAAGAATTATCCCGGCGGCTACACCTCTTACAACTCGGCGAGCCGCATGCACGAGCTGTCGCCGACGTTCGCGCAGCTCCAGCGCGGCCTCGATCGGCATGTGGCATCGTTCGCGAAATCGCTGGAGTTCGATCTGGCAGGCCGCGAGCTGCAGCTGACCGACTGCTGGGTCAACATCATGCCGCGGCACGTCGTGCACAGTTTGCATCTGCATCCACTCGCAACGATCAGCGGCACGTATTACGTGCACACACCGCGCGGCTCCGCCGGATTGAAGCTGGAAGATCCGCGTCTCGATCGCTACATGGCCGCCCCGCCTCTAAAGACGAAAGTGAGCATGAATCGACAGCGCTGGGTCGTGATTCCGGCGCAGGCGGGAACGCTGGTGCTGTTCGAGAGCTGGCTGCGGCACGAAGTGCCGCCCAATCCGTCGGCCGCGCCGCGCATCAGCATCAGCTTCAACTACAACTGGTTTTGAGAATCGCCGGAGCCTTCTGTCGGAACCTCGGCCCACCGTCCGTCCTTGGGGATATGCGAGACTTCATAAGTGACTGACCTGCGCTGGATCGACGCCGCCCTGACCTCCGCCCGCCCGCAGGCGGTGGCGGCGTTGCTGCGGTATTTCCGCGATCTGGATACGGCCGAGGAGGCGTTCCAGGAAGCCTCGCTGCGCGCCCTGAAGGTCTGGCCCGTGAAAGGGCCGCCGCGCGACCCGGCCGCATGGCTGATCTTCGTCGGGCGCAATACCGCGTTGGACGATAAGCGCCGGCGCAGTAAGGAACAGGCGCTGCCATCCGAAGAGGCGCTGTCGGACGATGACGATGCGCAGGCGTCGCTCGCGGATCAGCTCGACGCCGAGCACTACCGCGACGACATCCTTCGACTGCTGTTCATCTGCTGTCATCCAGAGTTGCCCTCGACCCAGCAGATTGCGCTGGCGTTGCGCATCGTTTCCGGTCTCACTGTGACGGAAATCGCGCGCGCATTTCTGGTCAGCGAAGCGGCGATGGAGCAGCGGATCACGCGCGCGAAGCGCGCGATCGGTTCGGCTGAAGTCCCGTTCGAAACACCGGGCGCCGAGGCGCGCAGCGATCGACTCGCTGCCGTCGCGGCGATGATCTATCTGCTCTTCAACGAAGGCTACTCAGCAAGCGGCGGCACCGCGCACGTACGCGTGTCGCTGTGCGAGGAGGCGATCCGGCTCGCACGCTTGCTGCTCCGACTGTTCCCTAGCGAGCCAGAAGTGATGGGGCTGACGGCGCTGCTGTTGCTTCAGCATGCGCGTGTGCGTGCGCGGCTCGATCACGACAACGAGATCGTGCTGCTCGAGCATCAAGACCGCAGTCTGTGGAATCGCGAGACAATCGACGAGGCGCTGGTGCTCGTCGAGAAGGCGCTGCGACATCGACGCCCCGGTCCGTATCAGGTGCAAGCAGCGATCGCAGCTGTTCACTCGCGCGCAACTCGCGCCGCGGATACGGATTGGCAGGAGATCGACACTCTCTACGGCGCGCTCGAAAAACTGCAACCGTCACCGATCGTCACGCTCAATCGTGCAGTGGCAGTGTCGAAACTGCGCGGCCCGGCCGCCGCGCTGGAAATGATCGAGCCGCTGGGCGAGAAGCTCCAGGGCTACTTCCACTTTTTCGGTGCCAAGGGTGCGTGGCTGCACGAGCTCGGCCGCACCGACGAAGCACGCGTCGCCTTCGACAAGGCGATTGCGCTGGCCCATACGTCCGCGCAAGCGGCGCATATCCGCCAGCATCTCGATCGCCTGCTGAAGTAGTTGCTGCTGTATATAAGACCAGCTATGCTCCCGTCCCCCCGAAAAGTGCAAGGAGTAGGCGCATGAAGCTCTATTGGTGCGAGCGGACCCGCGCAGTGCGCGCCGTCTGGATGATGGAAGAGCTGGGTGTGCCGTACGAGCGCGTGCGGATCGACATTCGCGACGAGCAGTCGCGCGCGCATCCGGCATTTCGTGCAGCGTCGCCAATGGGGAAAGTGCCGGCGCTCGAAGATGGCGCCGTGCGCATCTGGGATTCCGGCGCGATCTGCGCCTACCTCGCCGATCAGTACCCCGCTGCGAAGCTCGCGCCGCCCATCGGCAGCCCGGATCGTGGCGCGTATCTTATGTGGCTGATGTACACGAACTCGGTAATCGAGCCGGCGATGGGCGAGAAGGCGGGCGGCCTCAAACCCAACTCGGTGACCTACGGTTGGGGCGGCTGGGACCAGATGTTGACGGTCATGCGAACGGCCTTGGAGCGCGGCCCGTGGATTCTCGGCGAGCGCTTCTGCGCGGCGGACGTCCTCCTCGGCATGAGCTGCAACTTCATGCGTCAGTTCAAGATGATCGCGGACGAGCCGGTGCTGTTCGCGTACGCGGACCGCTGCGCCGCGCGGCCGGCGTTCCAGCGTGCGTTCGCACTGGAACCTCAAGCGTGAGGAGTTCGGGGATTGCGCACCATCAGCGCGTACTGCGCGCCGGTCGTGGGCTCATCGAATCGCCCGACTGTCGAGAATCCTAGACGTTCGTAGAAGCGCACAGTGCGCAGACCGAACGTTTCCAGGTAACTGATCGCATCGTTCGCGTCCGCTTCCGCGAGAGTCGGGGCCAGCAGCTGTTGGCCCAAGCCGCGGCCGTGCAACGACGGATCGACCGCGATGATTGACAAGTACCACGCGCGGTCGCTGACCAGCGCTTTCGACTTACCGCTCATCGACTCGACCATGCGGTAGTAGTTGCGGGTTCCGCGAGCGCCGAGTGTGTTCTCGAGGAACAGTCGTTTCTGTGTGGACGCGCGCGTGCGGATCTCGTCTGACCGAGGGAGCAACCACACGGCGACTCCCTGGGCCGGGTCAGGCAGATGAACCGTTCGTCCCAGCGCCCGACCCTCATCGATGGAATAGGCGAAGTATCGCGTCAACACGCTCCTGCGTTCCGCGACGTCGCCGGCAAACTCCTCCGATATCGTACGGTAGAACGGATCGTCCTCGAGCGCCGCTACGACGCTCTGACAGGCAGGATCCGGTTTCACCTTCGATCCGCAGCGGTGGCGTCATCAGCCTTCGGCAGCGGCACCAGTGCGGAGACGGTGAGCTGCGGCGTCTGGATGCTGAGGTCATGCGGCGTGCAGGTGACGCGATCGGCGAGCACTTTCACCGAAAGCTTCGGCAGCACTTCCTTCTTCAAACCTTCCATCAGCTCGCAGTCGCCCGGCTCGAGGTCCAACTTGCGATCGCGCGACAAATCGACGGTCTGCCACTGAGCGGGGAAGGGATCGGTCTGCAGCGGATCCTTCTTGCCCGTGAGGCGCTCGGCAAGCTCCTTCGTCGCCTTGTTCGCCGGCTCTTTCGCTTCGCTCGCCGGAATCGGCGTTGCCGTCGTGACGGTGACGAAGAAGTTGCGCGACGGCCGTGTATTGATGCACCCGTTCGCCTGCACTCGGGTCTGCGGTGCGGCGCCCAGCCTCAACAGAATGCTCTTGACCTTGGACTCGAACGCATCGCACTCGTACGCCGTGGTGAAGCCGACATACGAGTACTTGATTTCGACTGGCTTCCAGACGGACTGCACCGACTGCGCATTGTCGGCGGGCGAGCCCGCATAGGCGGCCTGCGACAGTACGGCAGCAAGCATGCACGCCCCTGCCAGACCGCGTCTCGCGAGGCATAACAGCTTTGTTTCCATGACGACTCTCCGGTGAATGATGGAGATTTAGACGTACGCAGGGCCAGCACGTTCCCTGCCTTCGCCATTCACGTAATTTACGTTCCCGTAATTTGGCGAGCGGTTCAACGGGGCCCGCGATATCCTTTCGACATGAGCTCCAATGTCGACGTTCAAGGCCGGGAAATCAATGCTGCCATGGCCGTACTGGGGGCGCTCAGCTTCTGCCATCTGCTGAACGACATGATGCAGTCGCTGCTGCCGGCGATGTATCCCATCCTGAAGACAGGGCTGCGGCTCGACTTCGGTCAGATCGGTTTGGTGACGTTCGTCTATCAGGTGACTGCCTCGTTGTTCCAGCCGCTGGTTGGACTCTACGCCGATCGCAGGCCGATGCCGTACGCGCTGGCGTTCGGCATGGGGTTCACGCTGACGGGTCTGGTGCTGCTGGCTGTCGCAAGCACGTTCCCTGTCCTCTTGCTCGGCGCGGCCGTTATCGGGCTGGGCTCGTCCGTCTTTCATCCCGAGTCGTCGCGTGTCGCGCGCGTCGCGTCTGGCGGTCGTCACGGGTTTGCACAATCGGTGTTCCAGGTCGGTGGCAACACAGGTTCGGCGATCGGCCCGCTGGCGGCGGCTTTCATCGTGTTGCCGAACGGGCAGGGCAGCGTCGCGTGGTTCGCGCTGGCAGCGATGCTCGGCATCGTGCTGCTCACGAAGATCGGGTCGTGGTATGCGCGCCAGACAGTGCGCCTCGATGCCGTGCGCAAGAGTGCACAGCATGCGCTGACGCAACTGCCGCGCGGCAAAGTAATCGGCGCGATGTCGATCCTGATCGTGCTGATCTTTTCCAAATATTTCTACATGGCCAGTCTGTCGAGCTATTACACGTTCTACTTGATGGAGCGCTTCCACGTTTCGGTGTGGAGCGCGCAGGTGCATCTGTTCGTGTTCCTCGCCTCGGTCGCGATCGGCACGCTGGCCGGCGGCCACATCGGCGATCGGATCGGCCGCAAGTACGTCATCTGGTTTTCGATTCTCGGCGTCCTGCCATTCACGTTGTTGCTGCCGCACGCGAACTTGTTCTGGACCGGCGTGTTGAGCGTGCCGATCGGCTTGATCCTCGCGTCGGCGTTCTCGGCGATCCTCGTGTACGCGCAGGAGCTGGTGCCCGGCAAAGTCGGCATGATCTCCGGGCTGTTCTTCGGACTCGCGTTCGGCATGGGCGGCGTCGGCGCCGCGGTGCTGGGTCATCTTGCCGACGCGCAGGGCATCGAATTCGTTTATCGCATCTGCGCGTACTTGCCGCTGCTCGGCATGTTTGCCGCATTGCTGCCGAAGATTCACACGCCGCATCGAACCGCATCGAACTAAAAAGCAGGTGAGCTCATGGCCGGGGAACTGAAGCATCACAGCGTCGACGTCAACGGCATTCGCATGCACGTCGCCGAGCAGGGCAGCGGTCCGCTCGTCATCATGTGTCACGGCTGGCCCGAGCTCTGGTACTCGTGGCGGCATCAGATTCCGGCGGTGGCAGCTGCAGGCTTTCGCGCCGTAGCTCCCGACATGCGCGGCTTCGGCGAGACCGAGGCGCCGGCGGACGTGAACGACTACACGATCCTGCACAACGTCGGCGACGTCGTTGCACTGGTCGGCGCACTCGGCGAGAAAAAGGCGATCATCGTCGGGCATGACTGGGGTGCGCCGGTCGCGTGGACCGCAGCGATGATGCGCCCGGATCTGTTTCCTGCTGTCGTCGCGATGAGCGTGCCGCATCGGCCGCGCTCGGCTGCTGCACCGTTGAAGACGCTCAAGGAAGCGGGGCTCGGCAACTACTATTGGATCTACTTTCAAACACCGGGAGTCGCGGAAGCCGAATTCGAGCGCGATCCGGCCGTCACGCTGCGCAAGCTCCTGTACGGCGTCTCGGGTGACATCCCGATCGATCGCGAGAATCCCATGCTCGTGCACGAGGGCCGCGGCTTTCTCGATCCGCTGGCGGTCGCGAAGTCGTTGCCGGCGTGGCTGCGCGAAGAGGATCTCGAGAAGTTCGCGAGCGAGTATCGGCGCACGGGCTTTCGCGGCGGGCTCAACTGGTATCGCAACATCGATCGCAACTGGGCGCTGACGGCGCCGTGGCACGACGCGACGATCCGCCAACCCGCGCTATTCATCTACGGTACGCGTGACCCAGTGGTCGCTGGCAAGCGCGGTGTCGCGGCGATCGAGCACATGAGTCGCGCGGTGCCGGGCGTGCAGAAGGTGGTCATCGAAGGCGCCGGCCACTGGATTCAGCAAGAGCGGCCCGAACCGGTCAACGCCGCGCTGCTACAGTTTCTGGCCAAGGTCCGCACCCTTTGAAGGAATCCCCCATGCTTCGTCGTTATCGGCTCGCCGCGACTGCGTTCGCGTTCTTGATCAGTGCCACGGCTCTGGGTGCCGAGCACGCCAAGCCGGAATTCATGACGTCAGACGATCCCGCGCGGCGCGACCTGCCGTTCTCCGAAGCGGTGCGCGTCGGCGATCTGATGTTCCTCTCGGGCCAGATCGGCTTCGACCCGGGGACAGGCAAGGTCGTGCCCGGCGGCATCAAAGCCGAAGCCCGCCAGGCGCTCACGCTCATGAAGGACACGCTCACGCGCCACGGCGTGGCGATGGCGGACGTCGTGAAGTGCACGGTATTCCTCGCGGACATCGCCGAGTGGCCGACGTTCAACGAGGTCTACGGCGAGTTCTTCAAGAAACCGTACCCGGCACGCAGCGCGCTGGCCGCGAGCGGCCTGGCGCGCAACGCGCGCGTCGAAGTGGAATGCATCGCCTACGTCCCGAAGAAGTAGGAGTCGGGGCTAGGCGCGCTTCCGCCGCGCAACTTCCTCTTTGTACATCGCGAACTCCTCTCCGGCCGCCTTCGCGATACTCGGGCGTTTCAGCATGCGCTGGTGGTACTGATGGACTTCCGGCCACTGCTGCAAATCCACCTGCGTCGCCTGGGCCCAGTTCAGAATCGTCGTCAGGTAAGCGTCGGCGATGCTGAACTCATCGAGCAGGAATTCGCGGCCACGCAGATGCGCCTGTAGCGTCTCCATGCGCCGCTGCAGCTTCTCACGGCTGTAGCGCTTGACCTCGTCCGAGGCATGCTCGTCGAGCATCGGCACGAACACTGCCTTGTGCAACTCGGTACCGATGAAACCCAGCCACTGCTGCATCCGGCTGCGTTCCAACCCCGGCGGCGGCGCGAGGCGCGCGTGCGGGAACTTCTCCGCTACGTACTGCAGGATGGCGGTGTTCTCGGTGAGAGTGCTGCCATCGTCGAGCCGCAGCACGGGCACTTGTCCCATCGGGTTGACCGCGAAGAAGTCGCTGCCGTCCAGCAACGTCTTGTTGCGCGTATCGGCCTGCGTATAGCGCGCGGTCGCGCCGGCCTCGTACAGGGCGATGCGGGTGGCCAGCGAGCAGGCGAGCGGTGCGAAGTAGAGTTCCATGACGACTCCTGAAGCGATCGAAAGAAATGTGAGCGGGGCAGATGTGTTTCTGTACTGTGCGGTATAATATTGACGCTCGTCAAGGTATTTTTTTACAACATGGTACATAAAAAGATCATCGTGCACTCCGCGCCAGCCAAACGCGGGCGGCCGCGCGCGTACGACGCCGACACTGCGATCGCGCAGGCGATGAGCGCGTTCTGGCAGTTCGGCTACTCGGCGACGTCGCTCGACCAGCTGAGCGACGCCACCGATATGAACCGCCCCAGCCTGTATGCGGCGTTCGGCGACAAGCGCGCGCTTTACCTGCAGACGCTCGATCGCTACACCGAGCGCTCGAAAGAGGGCATCGCGAAGGCGCTCGATCCACAGCTCTCGCTCGCCGAAGGATTGCAGCGCTTCTACGATTACGCGCTGGCCTCGTATCTGCCATCGGGCGATCCAGCGCGCGGTTGTTACTTGATCGGCACAGCCGTCACCGAGGCGTTGGGCGACGAGGCAGTGCGCGATCGCCTCGCGGGTGCGTTGCGCGAGTTCGAACAAATGGTGGCAGCGCGGATCGAGCAAGCTCACCACGACGGCGAGATAGATTCGACAGCGGATCCGCAGGCACTGGCGATGATCGCGCTGGCAGTGCTCTACTCGCTGGCGATCCGCTCGCGCGCAGGAGAATCGCGGGCGGTGCTCAAGTCAGTGGTCGCGACAGCTATCGATCTGATCTGCGGACATGCACCTGCGCGAAAGCGACGGCGCGCGCAATGATCTCGCGCGAGCGCTCGTCGTCGTCGAGGATGTCGAAGCCGTGTCGCCCGGCCGGGTGATTCATGCAATCCAACATTGCATTGCCGGCCAGCGCTTCCCGCACGAAGCGATCGATCGTCTCGTTGATCAGCGGCTGATCCAGGCCCGCGCGCGCGATGAAGATCGGCAAACCGGCGCCTTTACTTCGCAGCTGCGCCTCTGCCGGCTGCAGGTACGCGTAGAACGCGAGCAGACAGCGCACATAGCCCGGGCGATCGCGCAGCATGGACGTCATCAGCGGACCGCCGCCTGAGAAGCACCAGAGCGCGATCCTGTCGGCGTCCACGTTCAGCTCGGCCGCGTGACTGCGCACATATTCGGTCGCCGCCGCGACATCCGACCGCGCCCTCTCGTAGTCGGTCAGCGCGAACAGCCGGTGATTGAAGGTCACGCCGACCAGCCCGGATGCCGCAACCAACTCGCCGTAAGAGACGAATACACCCCATTGCGTTGGTGGCATGAAGTCCGCGGCGATCGGACCGCCGTGCACGAAGAGCACGACCGGTACGCGCGCGTCGCCGGACAGGCCCGCGGGCGCGTAGATGTTCATCAAGAGTTCCGCGCCTGCATCGTGCTTGTACACGACGTCGCGTCGTACGCGAACATCGCGCATGTCGTCCACGCGATAGACGATGCGCTTGCTCAAATCACGCTCGGCCATGCATCGCCTTCCCGCTACACCCGACGTTGCGTGCCCGCTGGACGAACTCCATCAGCGATGGATCCAGCGCCCAGCGTCGCTGCAGCAGCGCGTCCGCGTGCAGCGCCTGGTGCATGCGATCCTTGATCGCCGCGTCGCTGCCGGAAAATTCGTCGAGGAGAGATTCCCATTCGGCGACGAGCGACTGCACGCCGACGCCATCGACGCCTACACCCTCTGCCATCGCGGTTCGCAGCTCGCCCGCGAGACGCAGCAGTTCGCGCAGGCGGTCGTCCGGTATCCGCAGCCGCTCGAGCTCCGGCGGAGCGAGATGCCTGGCCCACGCCGCAAGGTTGCCGTGCCGCAACGCCCGCGTCAGGTAGTCCAGCATTGCGGGATCCAGCCCGCTCTGCGCTTGCATGCGCGCCTGCAGATCCGGCTGCGCGTGGTATGCCAGCTTCATCTTGATCGCGAGTCCGACATCACCGCCAACGCGAGACAGCATCAGCTGCATCCATCGATCTGCCAGCGTTTGCGCGTGCTCGCTTTGCGCGGGCACGTCGCGCCGCACTGCTTCGCGCAGCTCGGCGATGATCGAGCGCCACTGGTCCTTCTCGGCGTTGCTATGGACCAGCAGACGCTGCAGCTCGTCGGATGAGCAGTACTTGTCGTATTGCGTGATGAGCTCGACCGCTGCGAGCCAATCGCCCGCGACGGGTTCGCCGCCGCGCGTCAGCACTTCGTGAAGCTGGCTCAGGCGCGAGCGCAACGCGGTCGCCTTGTCGATGCGATCGTCCAGCTCATCCAGCTGCTGCGCGATCATCTCCGGCAGCGGCGCGCCGTCCTTCTCGAGCACGGCCGCGATCTCGTCGAGCGACAGATTCAAACGCTGCAGCGCCTGGATGCGAAAAAGCCGCACGATGTCCACCTCCGTGTACAGGCGATAGCCGGAGTCCGAGCGTTGCGACGGCTCGAGCAAGCCGATCGCGTGATAGTGATGCAGCGCCCGGACCGTGAGCCCGGTGAGCTTGGCGAGTTGTCCGACGGTGAAGGACATGCGACCTCCCGATGCGGACCAACTCTAGGCCCTGACGGTACGTCAGGGTCAAGCTATAGATGAGCGAGGACGCGCACTCCGGCGTCCAGGTGGCGCGAGGGCACGACGACGACTTCATCGCCGATGCGTTGGAATTCCAGGTCGATCGCCGCGCCCGTCACCGACAGGCCGCGAACAGCCAGCGATTCGACGCCGATCGGCAGGATCGGGCGTGTTACGTGCACCTCGCGGCGCTCGCCGTCGACGCGGACGCCAAGGCACGCCTGCAGCAGCAGGAACACCGCACCCGAAGACCACGCTTGCGGCTGGCACGCGACCGGGTAGGGAGCCGGTCCCTGGCCCGCGATGCGCGGAAAGCCGCACAGCAACTCGGGCAGCCGCATGCCGAACTGGTTCGCGGTCTCGAAGATGTCGTTGAGAATCTGCGCGACGTTGGCGCGCCCGCCGTAGCGTGAAATGCCCGCCGCGCAGATCGACGTGTCGTGCGGCCAGATCGAGCCGTTGTGATACGACATCGGGTTGTAGCGCGGCTCTCGCTCCGCGAGCGTTCTGATGCCCCAGCCGCTCGAGAATCGCGTCGACATCAACTGTGCGGCGACCAGCGCTGCACGCTCTTCGCTCGGCACACCACAGTAGAGCAAGTGACCTGCATTCGATGCGTACACGCGACACGGCGCGCCGTCGCCATCGATTGCGATGGCGTAGTAGTGCATCTGCGGTACCCAGAATCGCTCTTCGATCGCGGTGCGCAGCGCGTCCGCTTTGCGTTGCCATTCGGTGGCTTGCGTTTCGTTGCCGCGACGAGTCGCAAGCTCCGACATGCACTTGAGCGCCGCATACGCATAGCCCTGTACTTCGACGACAGCGAGCGGTCCTTTCGGGAAGCGACCGTCGTCGTGGAACATCGAGTCGTGGCTGTCCTTCCACGCCTGGTTGACCAAACCGGTGTCCTCGCCGCGCGCGTAATCCAGAAATCCCGTCGGGCTCGCAGCCATGCGCCGCTCGATCCAGCCGGTCGCTGCCACCAACGAATTCCAGATACTGTCGATCAGCGTGCGATCGCCGGTGCGACTCTCGTACGCACCCGCGAGCATCACGAACAGCGGCGTCGTGTCCACGCCGCCGTAGTAGCGGCCGAACGGCACTTCCTGCAGCGCCGCCATCTCGCCGCGCCGCGTCTCGTGCATGATCTTGCCGGGCTGCGAATCGCGGAACGCTGAGGTTTCGGTGGCTTGCGTCGAAGCCAGAAACTTGAGCACGCCTGCTGCGAGCCGCGGATTGAGCCACAGAGTCTGCAGCGCTGTGATGATCGCGTCGCGCCCGAACTGCGTCGCGAACCACGGGATGCCGGCGTACGGATACGGCCCGGTGGCCAACGACGTCGTCAGCAATGCCAGGTCGGAGCGCGAGCGGTCCACCCACTGATCGAACAACCGGCCCGAGGTACTGATCGATGCGCCCTGAGCGAGGCGCTCTCGCATGTCGGCAGTAACCTCTCGGACCGCGGTGCTGAAGCGATCGCGCGACGGAGCACCTTCGTCCTGGGTGCCGATTTCGATCGACAGTTCGGTGCGCTCGCCGCGCCGCAGCTGCAGCTTGAACTCGGCCTGCGTCGCGGAGATCGCGACCGGTGCATGCGAGAACTCGATGTGCGTGGTGCGGACGACATCGTCCAGGCCGCGATACGACAGCTTCACCGTCTGGTTCGCGGTCCACGCCGGCAGCACTTCACCGCGCTCTTTGCGGACCGTTCCCTGCACTTCGAAGATGTCGGCGAAATCCGCCGCGTAGGCGAACAGCAGCGGCACCTCGGCATCGCGGTCGCCGAAATTGGTGAGCGTGATCTGCTCGTACCAGCGGCCGCGCCACAGCAGACGATTGCGCTCGATGTGGATCACGCCTTTCGGGATCGCAAGCTCGCCGGGAGCGGTCAGCGGGCGGTTCGTGAGGTGGGTGGTGAACAGCGTGTTGTCGCGATTGATCGCGGCGCCGAGCAGCGAAGGGCGCCGGCCTGCCACGAACAGATCGAAGCGCGACAGCAGGCGCGTGTCGTTGGTAAACAGCCCGTCGTCTGCCGCCTGGATATCGCCCAGCGCGTCGGCGAGCAGGAACGTATCACCGTCTTTCAAAGTGAAGCGCGGAAGCAAGCCGCGCCGTTCACCGGGTTCGTCGGCGGAGCTCATCGGGTCCCTCGCGAAAGGTCAGGAAGCGCGCAGCAGCGGTCGGCTTTGCAACAGGCGCGCGTACAAGTCCACGTATGCGCGGGCCATCGTGCGGGCGGCGAAGCGCCGCTCGAAAACGGCCCGTATGGTATGTCGATCGAGCTGCTCTATGGTACTCAACGCGGCGAGCGCTTCTTCTTCGGAATCTACGATGTAGCCGGTCACGCCGTGCTCGACGACTTCCGGCACCGAGCCGCGATTCCACGCGATCACGGGCGTGCCGCAGGCCATCGCTTCGATCATCACCAGCCCGAACGGCTCCGGCCAGTCGATCGGAAACAGCAGGGCGCGCGCGTTGCCGAGAAATTCCGACTTCTCGCTATCGCCGATCTCGCCGATGTAGTCGATCAACGGATGGTCGAGGAGCGGTGCGATGCGCGTCTCGAAATAATCGCGGTCGACCTTGTCGACCTTGGCAGCGATCTTAAGCGGGATGCCGGCCCGGCGCGCGATGGAGATCGCCACGTCGGGACGCTTCTCGGGCGAGATGCGGCCGATGAACGCGAGATAGCCCGGCTGCGGCCGCTCGCGAAACGAGAACTGGTGCTCCGGCAGGCCGTGCGGAACGGTTGCGAGCCAGTTCACGAACGGCAGCGGCGTGCGCTGGTGATCGGAGATCGAGACCAGGCCGAACTGCGGCCAATGGCGGTAGGCACCTTCCAGGTCCGTGAGATCCAGACGTCCATGCAGTGTCGTGACGGTGCGATGTGCCTGATGCTCGAACACCGGAAAATGCAGCAGGTCGATATGAAAATGCATGACGTCGAACTGCCACGCGCGGCGCCGCACTTCAGCCAGCATCGAAAGGTGCGCGGCGACGTCGGATTTGAGCGGTGCGGGATCGAGGCGGATCGAACGGTCACGGACGGCAATCAGCTTGGCGTCGGTGCGTGCGTCGGCTGCGGCGAACAGCGTGACTTGGTGACCGAGCTGGACCAGTGCGTCGCACAGATTACCGACCACGCGCTCGGTGCCGCCGTACAGCCGAGGAGGAATGGATTCAGTGAGCGGCGCGATCTGGGCAATGTGCATGCCACATAACGCTCCGCTGCACGGAAAAGTTCTGCGTCAGTCGTTGCCGAAGCGCAGCCGGTACTCGCGCGGCGTCATGCCGACCTGGCGCGCGAACAGCTTGCGAAACGACGACACGTCTTCGTAGCCGCACTGCTCGACGATGCGCTCCAGCGGCAACGCCGAGCTTTCGAGGAGCTGCCGCGCGCGGGCGATGCGCTGGGATTGCAGATAATTCAGCGGCGACATCCCGAGCGCCGCCTTGAATCTGCGCGCCAGCGTTCGCTCGCTGACGGCGAGCGCGCGACACACTCCAGCGATGGCGAGCCGCTTGCCTGAGTGCTGCCGCAGATATCGGGTGGCCCGCTCGATTTCGGAGTCGGCTTGCGGCGGCGCGTGCGGGACGAGAAACGGCGATTGCGAGCCACGGCGCCGCTCGACCAGCATCAGCTTCGCCGTTGCGGCCGCCAAGGGCTCGCCGGCGAATTCGCGGACGAGATCCAGCGCGAGATGCATGTAGGCGGCGCCGGCGGCGGCGGTCCAGCGATTGCCATCGCGCATGACCAGTCGGTCGGGCGCCATCTCGATGTCCGGGAATGACTGACGGAACCAGTTCACCAGCCACCAGCAAGTCGTCGCGCGACGGCCGCTCAGCAGCCCCGCCTGCGCCAGCAGCACCGCGCCGCTGCATGAGCTCGCGAAGATCTTCGAGCGCCGCGCCAGGTCGGCCAGGAACGCGTTCTGCGTGCGCAGGCGGCGCGCCTGCACCTCGAGGTCCGCCAGGGATTCGCACCAGACGGGCGGCACGATGGCGGCGTCGTAGTGCCGACGAATAGCCTGGGTCGCGAAACTGACGCCATGCGAGCCGCGCACGGCCTGGCGCGACAGCCCGACGATGTGGCAGTCGAAGCGAGCCGTAGAGGCTGCGCGCTCTCCGAGCGTGGCGCGAGCGTTGTTCGCGATCGCGAAGAGCTCGAGCAGGCCGGCCGTGATCCAGGCAGAGCAGCCTGGATAGCCGACGATTGCAACGCTGACGCTTTTCGCCATAAAGGTGGCAAGTATGCCACTGGTGTCGGAACGCAGAAGAGTCAGGCTTCAGCCTGACAATTCTGGAGAGGTCATGCGTTACACACGAGGAGAATTCATGCAGATCGGCCTGGCCGGCCTCGGCGCGGCGTTGGTCACGGGCAGCGCTGACGCGCAGCCCGCTCCGACACAACCCAGTTACCTCTGCGTCTACCGCCCCGGCCCGCACTTTCTACCGGGCAGGCCCCTGTCCGAGCAACCGCTGCGTGAGCACGGGCGCTACATGCTCGATCTGTACAAGCGCGGCGTGATGCGTATCGCCGGAGGCTTCGCCGACAACAGCGGCGGCGCGATGTTGTTCGGCGCGGACGACGACGCGAGCGCGCAAGCGATTGTCACAGCGGACCCGGCCGTTGTGGCCGGGACGTTCACGTATGAGCTGCGGCGGTGGGCGTTTGTCGATTGGGCGGCAATCGTGAAGCGATCGAAAGAGTCGGGCTAAAGCCCGACCTACAGGTCACCTACTGCCAGTAGAGCGGTGCGAGCTTGCGTTGGCCCGTGAGTGTCTCCGCGAGCGTTCCACCTTCGTAGACGCGGCCGTTGAGCACGACGTAGGCGATGTGGTCGGTCACGCGGATGTCCTCCAGGGGATTGCCGTCGACGATCAACAGATCGGCGAGCTTGCCGTTCTCGATCGACCCCAGATCGCGCGCCATTCCCAGGTGTCGCGCGGGATCGATCGTCGCGGCCTGGATTGCCTGCAGCGGCGACATGCCGCCTTGAACGAATGCCCACATCTCCCAGTGCGAGCCGAGGCCTTCGCGTTGGCCGTGCGCGCCGGTGTTGACCAGCACGTTGAGGTCGAGCAAGCGCTTCGCATTCGCTGCCGAATCGCGGAATGCCTGGTAGTCGCTCGCCGGCGCCATCTCACGGCGCACGGCACGCGGCTGCAGGACCTGCGGCGGCACGTAACGCGACAGGATCGGATGCAGCCACACTTCCGACTCCTGATAGAAGAAGCGCTCGCTCCCCGGCCCGCTGAAGGTCACGATCAGCGTCGGCGTGTAAGCCACTTTCGTCTGCGGCCACAACTGCAGCACGTCGTCGTAGAAGCGCTCCACCGGCAGGTTGTGCTCGATGCTCGTGTTGCCGTCCACGACCATGCTGATGTCCATGTGATAGAGCGAGCCGCCTTCGCACACGACCAGCATGCCGGCTTCGCGCGCTGCCGTAGTCACCATCTGGCGCTGCTCGCGGCGCGGCTGGTTGTAGTTCTTGATCGAGATCGCGCCTTGCGCCTTGAGCCGCTGGATGTGATTGCGCGCATCTTCCAGCTTGTCGATGCTGGCGAAGCCCTCCGAATGCGCGCCATACACGACGTCACCGGTCGAGAAAATGCGCGACGCGAGAATCGCGCCGGCGCGCTGATACTCGGAGGCTGCGAAGATCTCGGTCGCATTGTTCGACGGATCGTGAATCGTCGTGACGCCGAACGCGAGATGCGCGAGCGCGGACCAGTTCTGCTGGGGCACGATGTCGTTGACGCCCTGCGGGCCGTGCGCGTGCGCATCGATGATGCCGGGCATGATCGTGCGACCGGCGAGATCCAGCCGCTGTGCGTCCGCCGGAATCTCCACTGCGCCGCTCGCGCCGACTGCGACGATACGATTGTCGCGCACGAGGATCGTGCCGTTCTCGATCACTTGCCGCGCATCGTTCATCGTCACGATGCGCGCACCTGTGAGCGCCACGACGCCGCGCGGCTTGTCCGCCGGCCGCGTCATGCTCAGGTTTGCGACCACCTTGCCGTGTGCTTCATCAGGCTTGTCACTCGCGAACAGCTCAGCCATTTCCGCGCGATAGAGCGAGGGGCCGAGTGTCCACGACAGCGTGTCGCCGTCGATCCAATTGATATAGGTGCCGCCGATGTCGGTGGCGCGCCGCTGCGGGACTGCTCGCGTCTGCAACGACAGATCGATCTGGCCGCCCGGCGGCATCGGTACCACGTAGATGTGATAGTTCTCGAGGAACGCCAGCCACTCGCCGCTCGGCGACACCTCGAGGTTGCTCGCGTAGTTGGAACGCGCGTGCACGTGGCGATCCTGGCCGTTCGCGTCCACGCTGACCAGCTCGTGCGCCGGCTCGCTTTCCTCGGGCGCCTTGTCGGCAGTGAAATAGATGCGGCCGTCGTTGCCGACGAAATGCGGATCGCGGCCCTCGTCGGTCAGGCGCACCGCGGCGCCGCTGTCCACGGCGAGGCGGTAGATGCCGGGATCGTTCGACCACAGGGGCGAGGTCAGCCGGCCATCGGTCGAGCGCTCGACCACGATCGACTTGCCATCGGGACTGAAGCGCGGATGCAGATAGTGACCGGGCTGACGAGACACAGCGCGCGAGCTGCCGCCGCCCGCGGCCACGATGTGAACCTCGCCGAGACCTGCATCGGTCCAGCGCACGAAGACGATGCGCTTGCCGTCGCGCGACCAGGCAGGGAACAACTCGAATGCCGCTGCATCGTCGCGAGTGAGTCGACGCGCTGTGTCGGCAGTCACGGTGCGGATCCACAGACGTCCGAACGATTCGAAGACCACCTGCTTGCCGTCCGGAGAAACGCTCGCGAAGCGCGCCATGCGCGATTGCACTTCATCCGGAGCGACCGGGATCTCGGAACGCGGCGGGGTCAGGGTCACCCGTGTGTCTTTGACGTGAAATGGGATGTCGCGCACCGCGCCGGACGCGACCTCGACGCGCTTGATGCCGCCGCCGGCCCAGAACACGACGCTCTTGTTGTCCGGCGTCCAGGCCATGTTCGGATAGAGGCCATTGATCGCCCACGTCTCCTGCACATCGCGATCGAGGTCCATGTAGAGCGAGCGTTCCTGACCCGACACCAGATCCTTCACGAACAGCGCAGTCTCGAATGTCTGCGGTGTACGCACGCGATGAACGTAAGCAAGCCAGCGACCGTCCGGAGACGGCGTCGGCCGCATTGCACCGCCGGGCTCGTTCACCGCATCGTCGGTTTCGCCGGTGGCCACTTCGACGCGGTGGATCGCGAAGACAGCCTTGTTGGCGTCCTGCGCATACTCGAAGACGGGACCCGGCGTGATGTTCTGGCTGTAGTAGAGGTATTTGCCGTCGGGCGAGAACGCCGGCTCGCCGAGCTCCTTCTGGAATTCATCGCTCGGACGCTTGACCAGCATCACGCCTTCGCCGCCGTCGAGGCTGTACAGCCAGATCTCGCCGGTACCGAGCGAGCGACGCGTCGTGAAGTGCTTGCGCCCCGCGATATAACGGCCGCTCGGATGCCACACGGGATTGTTCAGCAGCCGGAAGCTTTCCTTGCTGATCTGGCGCGCGTTGCCGCCGTTCGCGTCCATGATCCACAAGTTGTCGCCGCCGGCGCGATCCGAGGTGAACGCGATCCACTTGCCGTCGGGCGAGTAGCGCGGCTGCATGTCCCACGCCATGCTCGATGCGAGTGCGCGGGCTTCGCCGCCCTCGATCGGCAGATCGTAGATGTCGCCCAGCAGGTCGAACGCGACCCGCTTGCCGTCCGGGCTCAGGTCCACGCTCATCCAGGTGCCGGAGCGTGTGTCGATCGCGACGTCGCGGCGCTCGCCGGGCGGCGCCGATACGTCCCAGGTGCTCTTCTTGCTTTCATCCTGGGCAGCGGCCACAGCAGCGGTTCCGGACAGCAGCAGTGCGACGATCGAATGAAGCTTCATGCGGATCCCTTCTGGTCGAGCATTTCTTTGATGGCCACTTCGCCGAGTGGCTTACGGCCGTGAACGCGCAGGCTCTCAGCCCATTCGCGCGCGAAGTCGCGTTGCAGGTAGATGTTGATGCCGGCGGTGATGCACATCGATATGAGCGCGCCGAGGGCCGCCAGCGCCATGTCCTTGTGCGCGTCCCACTCGTCGCCTTGCGTGCCGAGATAGGCCTGGCCGAGATCGCCGCCGACGACGAGGGCAGCGCCCCACTCGATGAGCTCGTACAGCGCCGAGGTCGACAGGGTCAGGTCGAGCGGCAGGAAATAGCCCCAGAATCCGCGGACGCTGGCGATGCGCAGGAACACTTCACGGATCGGATAGGCGAGCAGCAGCCCGTAGCTGAAGTGCACGACGCGGTCGAAGTTGTTGCGCTCCCAGCCGAGCGCCGCGTTCAGCGAGTGGCCGGTGAGGTTGCGCCAGGCTTCGTCATAAGGAACCTCGGCATAGGTGTAGTGCGCGCCGATCGTGTGCAGGCAGAGGAAGACGAAGAGGGTGGTGTACGAGACTTTGGAGAGCGGAAACACGCGGTGCGTGGCGACCAGCAAGGCGACCCCGGCGAACAGCAGCACGTTTTCCAGCCACCAGTCGGAGCGGTCGAATGGCTGGAACGCGAGCGGCACCCACAGCGCTGCCAGCAGTCCGGCGAGCGTTCCCAGATAGACATTGCGCGACAAATTGCGGCTCCGGTCCCCAGCCCGGGCGGGGAGTCTATGTCATCCGCTGCCCGCGAAGCACCAGTGTCCGACGGATGTATACTGCGGCCCTGCTGCGGGTCTCCACATGAACTACGTCGTAGTCGCGGTTCCTTACTTCATCCTGGCGATGCTGGTCGAGTTCCTGTACGGCAAGCTCGTCAAGCGCCAGACCTATCGCCTCGCGGACACGGTGAACAGCCTGCAGCTGGGCACGCTCAGCCGGCTGGTCGACGTGCTGCGGCTCGGTTTCTCGGCGATCGTATTCGGCGCGCTGGTGAAGTTGCTCGGCGTGCCGCAGTGGTCGATGGACTCGCCCTGGCAGTGGGTCGCCGCGTTCGTCGCCTACGATTTCTGCTACTACTGGAAGCATCGCTTCGGTCACGAGTGGCGGATCATGTGGGCCTCGCACATCGCCCATCACCAGAGCGAAGAGTTCAACCTGAGCACGGCGCTGCGCCAGACCGGCACCGACTACATCGGCTTCGTGTTCTACATTCCGCTGTATCTCGCGGGCGTGCCGGCCGCTGCGGTGATCACGGTGGGCAGCCTGAACCTCATCTATCAGTTCTGGGTGCACACCGAGCACATCCGCCGGCTCGGGCCGCTGGAATGGATTTTGGTCACGCCGTCCAACCATCGCGTGCACCACGCGCGCAATCCCGAGTACATCGACAGGAACTACGGCGGCGTCTGCATCTTGTGGGATCGCCTGTTCGGCACTTTCCAGGACGAGCGCGCGGAGGTGCCGTGCGTGTACGGCATCACGACCGGACTGAAGAGCTGGAATCCGCTCTGGGCGAACCTGCACTTCTGGCTCGACACTGCGAAGCTCGCGTGGCGCACCCGCAGCTGGGGCGACAAGCTGCGGATCTGGTTCAAGCCGCCCGCCTGGATGCCGGCAGACATCGATCCGCACAAGAAGATCGATCCGAACTATCCCAAGTTCGATCCGCCTGCGAGCGGTTACGTGCGCGCTTACACATTCGCGCAGTACTGGGTGCTGACGTTCGCGTCGCTATGGCTGTTGGAAGTCGAGAAGACGATGCCGCGCGCTTTCGTCCTGACGGTGTTCGTCTGGATGTGCTACTCGCTGTTCGTGCAAGGTGCCGCACTCGAAGGGCGCGCCTATGCGCGCCGGCTGGAATGGTTGCGCGTCGGGCTCACGCTGGCGTTTGCGCTCGTCACTTATCTGCTGTGGCCGGTGCTGCTCTTCAACATCGCAGTTGCGCTCGCGGGCTACGCCGCGATCAGCGCCCTGGCATTCGCCTTCGAGGCTTTCAAACATGACAACGATCGGAACGCCGCTCGCGCCTTCAGCTAAGCGCGTGATGATGCTGGGCTCGGGCGAGCTCGGCAAAGAAGTAGTGATCGAGTTGCAACGCTTCGGCTGCGAAGTGATCGCAGTCGATCGCTATCCCAACGCGCCGGCGATGCACGTCGCGCATCGCTCCCACGTGATCAACATGCTCGACGGCGCAGCGCTCGCCGCGCTGATCGAGCGCGAGCGTCCGCATCTCATCGTGCCGGAGATCGAAGCGATCGCGACGCCGACGCTGCTCGAGCTGGAGAGCAAAGGCTTCACGGTGATTCCGACTGCGCGTGCCGCGCGGTTGACGATGGATCGTGAAGGCATTCGCCGGCTCGCCGCCGAAACGTTGGGTGTCAAGACTTCGCCGTATCGATTCGCGGACTCGATGGCCGAGTATCGCGACGCCATCGGCGCGCTCGGCATGCCGTGCGTGGTGAAGCCGGTGATGAGCTCGTCCGGCAAGGGACAGAGCGTGGTGCGCACCCAGGCGGACATCGAGCACGCTTGGAACTATGCGCAGGAGGGCGGCCGTGCCGGCAAGGGCCGGGTCATCGTCGAAGGCTTCATCAAGTTCGACTACGAGATCACCTTGCTCACCGTGCGTCACGGCGGCCGCACGACTTACTGCGAGCCGATCGGTCATTTGCAGATCGACGGCGACTATCGCGAATCGTGGCAGCCGCAGCCGATGAGCGCGGCAGCGCTCGCCGAGTCCCAGCGCATCGCGCACGCGGTCACCGCGGAGCTCGGCGGCAACGGCATCTTCGGCGTCGAGCTGTTCGTCGCGGGTGACACCATCTACTTCAGCGAAGTCTCGCCGCGGCCGCACGACACGGGACTGGTGACGCTGATCTCGCAGGACCTTTCCGAGTTCGCGTTGCATGCACGCGCGATTCTCGGCTTGCCGATTCCGGTGATTCGTCAGCGCGGGCCGTCAGCCTCGTGCGCGATCCTGGTGGATGGCAACTCCAGCAACGTTCGCTTCGAGAACGTCGATCGCGCCTTGACCGAGCCGGACACTGCGCTGCGTCTGTTCGGCAAACCGGAAGTACGCGGCCACCGCCGCATGGGCGTGTCGCTCGCGCTCGGCGGGACAATCGAAGAGGCGAGAGCGAAAGCCCGCAGGATGACGGCGATGGTGCTGGAAGGCGTCGTCTGCGAATAGAAGCATGCGCACCATCCTTGGCGCGCATGCACCGGGAGCTCTCTGACTATCGCGTCACGGCCGTGATGACGCCGTACACGCCGTCCTCTTCGTCGTTCGGTCCCGACGCGTAGAACAGCTGGTTGGTCTTCTGGCTCAAGATGCCGTTGCCGAACTGCATGCCCCACAGGCCGTCGACGCGGATGCGCTTGCCGCTAGCATCGCGCAGCGAGCCCAGCCACGTGCCGGTCCGCGGACCGTACGCATTGATAGTGCCGTCACCGAAATTGCCGACCAGCAGCGCACCGCCGAACTTGCCGAAGCTCGCCGGCGCGAGCGCCAGACCCCACGGCGCGTTCAACGCGCCGCGCGAGGCGACCCGACGCAACAGGCGGCCGTCAGGATCGAACACATCCACGAAGCCGAGGCCCTGGCCCTGCACTTCCTCGTCGCCGCTCTCGTCCTGTTTCGCATAGGTGACATAGATGTCGCCGTTGATCGCCTGGATGCCGAACGGTGCGTAGTGCGCGGGTAAGCGCGGATCGCGGAAGCGCCCGGGCACGGTCACGCGCTTGAAGGCGCCGTCGAAAACGTCGACGCGTGCTTGCAGGAAGTTCGCGGCGTACAGCAGATGAGTGGTGCCATTGCCGCTCAACGCCAGTCCTTTATAGGAAGCTTCCTCCGTGTCCGCCGGATCCTTCGGCACGAAGATCGCGTGCGTCGCGTCGACGTTCGGCGCCCAGCCCGCGAGGTTGCCTTGCTCGGTCGCGAAGATGAAGCGCGCGAAGCCGGTCACGCCGCCCTTGGTGACGGCAAAGTCATTGCCGCCCGAAAACACGATGCCAGTCGGATTCCCTGGCGTGCCATCGGGCCCCGGCACGGCGACGACCAGCGGCACCGGCTGCGGCGAAGGCTGGCCGGTGCCGTCGTACAATGTGGAAACGTTGCCATCGGCGTCGGCGACCCAGACGAAGCCTTGCGGATTGAACGCCACGCCCCAGGCGTTCTTGAGGTGCGGGTCGGTGAAATTCGCGGGGAAGGCGCCGTTCGAGACCAGTCGCTTGTTGGTATAGAACTGGTCGGGCCGATCGCCGCGGTGGTTGTCCTCGCGATCGTCGTCGTGCGCGACCGCCATTGCCGCAGCAACAGTCATAGTTACGGACGCGAGTAACACCCGCAACGAAACAGATGCGGTGGTCATCTTCGTACTCCTGAAGAAATAAAGAGTGCGGAAAGTGCCAGGCGAGCTCGCGTTACTGTGCGCGTGTGAGTGACGGCACCCGGCGCGGCGGTTCTCGTTGCGAAATATTACGTTTTATTCAGGTCGCGGATTGTCGGCAAACCAGCGCATGCGGTACGCGTTCGTCGCAGTGCGACCGAGGCGGCGCACCAGCCGGTTGTTGACGATCACGCCGACCGGCGCGCCGATGATCGGCACCAGCTGGGCAAGTTTTGCAAGGTCGATGTAGTCGCGATACTCCTGCTGGAACGTGCGCCAGTCGAAGTCGTCGAGCGATGCAGGAAGCTGCTGGCTGTAGGTGCGCCAGTCGCTGATCCGCCGATACACGTCCAGGCGATGCGCATCGCTGGAGAATGCCAGCTGAAAGACGTGCAGCAGATAGATGCGCTCCTTGTAGTCTTCTCCCGGATAACCGTAGAGCGCGCCGATGTCGAACAGCAGCTTCAGCTTGATGCCGAGCAGCAGCGGAAAATCTGCGAGCCCGAGGAAGAAGCCGCCGGCGCCGGTGACGCCGCCTTCGATCGCCGCCGTGCGGCTGTAATTTTCGATCTTCTCCGTAACCAGAATTTCGCGCTGCGAGAGAGTGCGATGGTGGAGCGGCGCCGGTGCCGTGAAATTCGAGCCGGCGATCACCGCGCGTGTCATCTGCTTGATGACAGTCGTGACGGTTTCATGAACGCGCTCGGGAATGAGCCGGTTGATCCGTCGCTGCAGGCCGCGCGTCGCGTGGCTCCACAGCCCCGGCGGCGTGCTCATCTGCTCCTGCCAGCGGCGCAGATCCGCGAGTGCCAATTGCTCGTAGTCGTCGTGGTGGAGAACGGGGAGGGCCATGGCGCTATGAGAAACGCCACGACCCTCCTTGGCAAGCGTTACAGCGAATCGAGGAACGTCAGCACGAGATTCCTCTGCTGGTCCGTCAACGCGTTGTAAAGATCGCGTGCGCCGGCGCCCTGGTTGGCGTGGCGCTGGATTGCTTCCTGCTTCGTGAACGACAGGCCGTCGTGCATCAACCGATTGCGCGTGCGTAGTGCCCACAGCGGCGCGGTACGCATCTGATTCCGGGTGGCCGCGTACTCCGGTCCGGGCAGCACGGGAATGCCGTCGCCAGTGCCGATGTCATGGGACAGGAAGTCGCTGTAGGGATGAATGATCTTGTTCCCCAGCGCGAACGGGATACGCATCGCACCGCCATTGATGGGCGTCCCGGGCCGCGCCGTGCGCAACGTTGAGACATGGCAGCCGTTGCAACCGACCTGGTTGAACAGTGCCTCGCCGGCTAGCACGTCGCGCGTGATTCGTCCGCGCGAAGGCGCTTTGGTCGAGCGCATGAAGTTCGCGAACGCATCCACGTCCTCACCTTCGTCCTCGGGTTCCGGCACCTGATCGAACCCCGTGCCGAAGCCGACCTTGCGACCGGCCGACGTGTTCTCGTCCGGGAACAGCGGGCTGGTGATGCCCATCTCGTTGAGATACGCATCCGCCGAGAACGACTTGAGGCTCGCGTGCTGATTCTTGTGGCCGAAGCGCCCGACACGCATTGCGTTGCCGCCCTCGAGCACCGGCACCATCATGGCGGTGCCGCGGATTGCGGCCGGCTGCGCATCGCGAATCGCGAGCAGCGTTTCGTTGGCAACGCATTCGACGAAGCCGTTGCCGAGCGTGTTGGTCGAGATGCGGAACGTGCGCACGTCGTCCTCGAACGCGACGCGCTCGACGATCGCCGGGTTGGTCGCGCGCGAATGGATCAGCGAGCCGCCGAGCGATTCGAAGAAGCCGCCGGACGCATCGACTCGCCCCGTGCGGTGCTCGGCGATCTGGCTGGCGCCGCCGGTCGCGACGTTCTGGTGACATTCGGCGCAGCTCTGCGCGTTGTAGGTCGGGCCCAGGCCGTCCGCGATTCCTTCGACTTCCTCGAAGATGAAGCGGTCGTCGTTGAACGAGCGGTCCGGCACGACGTTGTCCTCGTCGATCGTGTCGAAGGCGGGTCCCTGCTGCAGGAAGCCGTTCGTTCGATTGTCGAAGCCGGTGGGTGCTTCGGTGAAGAAATCCGCTTGCGTAACCGCCGCTGCATCCGTCTCCGCAGGCATTCGTCCTGAATGCTGGAAGCGGCTGGTAGCGCGGTCGTCGGCGGCAGCGCCGACGCTTAGTAACAGCAGCGGTGACACAGTCACCGCCAGCAGTGCAAACCTTCTCAGTGCTTGCATCACGATTCTCCCGGTTGATCGTTGAGCAAAAGAATCCCGTCTCGCGCGCTGCGCGAGTTTTTCCGTGCTGGCTTTCTCCCCTAGTTGCGCTGTCGAGGCAGCGATTCGATTTCAGAACGCGCGGGAGCGTGCGCTCATCGATTGGCGCATGCAATGGGTTGCAGCGTCAGATTCTGGAGACGACGGAGATCACTGACGCTAAAAGGACTAGGTGAGTGCCGCGCCGAAGAAGCGTCCGTGCAGGAAGAAAAGCGCGGCGAAGACTGCGATCGTGACGAGCGGCCGCACGATGCCGATCTCGCGCAGCGCCGCCCCGAGTTGATTGCGTCCGGCGACGATCGCGGCGAAGGGAACGTTGGAAGTTTGCTGAGCGAACTGTTCCCACCGTTCGCCGTACGCGCGGCGACGCTTCGCATCGATCGATGCGGTGCCGCCGACTGCAAGCACGAGCAGTGATCCGAACACGAGCGACGACGCGAGATCGCCATTGACGACGAAGTGCACGAGCGCCCACAGCGCCGTGCCCCACA
>Ga0134127_10000435_pt1 | contig 39929 bp, 40 predicted proteins | sample KB31753_FD_96459 | JGI IMG/M metagenome (GOLD analysis project Ga0134127, IMG submission 96459) | Terrestrial soil microbial communities with excess Nitrogen fertilizer from Kellogg Biological Station, Michigan, USA - KB3-175-3 | ecosystem: Environmental > Terrestrial > Soil > Unclassified ...
GACCGCACACGACAGAATTCGGCTTACAGGTCCTCTTGCCGAAATTGTTGTTTTACCCGCTTGAATACTGGTGTCCAGCGTACAGATCGCCGGTAAAGCGAGTGGCAGCCTCACCGTGAGTCTTTCCAGAGTTCAGTTTGGATGAGCGCGTTTCGTGGGAGATCAGAATGTCGGGTCGCTGGGACTCATTCAGCAGACCGGCGTCGGTGCAGCCCACTGGCCACGCAAGGCAGGCGTGCCTGCTGCAGACCCCTGATCAAGGACCGGATTACACCTGGGAAGGCTCACCCACCGCCAGTTCAATCTCAACCGTTGGGACTGAGAGCAGGGTATTGTGGATCAGGCAGTGATGAACCGATCTCCGAAGGCCTTCCGCCTGCTCCGGATTCAGCGCTGCAGGACACATCACGTGAATTCCAAAGTTTCCCAGCCGCGCCGGCTGCATCAGCTTCTCGGCTGTAACCGTCACTTCTACATCCCGATCGTCTAGCCTCCGTGTCCGTAGATATTGCACTGCATAGAACTGAGCACATGCACCCAATGATGCCAGCATGAGCTCCGGTGGAGTCATCCCCGCATCTTCACCCCCGTTTTCCTTCGGCTGATCGCAGATAATCCGGTGTGACCTCGCTCCTACGCTAAACTTAACGCCATCGATTTGCTTTACTTTGACTTCCATATCTTCCTCGCCCTTCTCCAAATAAAAGGCACGAACGCCAGAATCCGTTACAGATGTTGTAAACGTCGTTCCCCGATGTGATCAGTGATCAGCCGCACTCGCCAAAATACGAACCGGCAGTTCGCCGCGTAAGGCGGTGGTCAGCAAATTGCAATGGGCGTAAAATCTCTCCACTGGCGCTGTTCCCGGACCCAGTTCCGCGTATCGAATTCCCCTGCTTGATCGCGATCCCGGAGGTATCATGAACCGTAGAAAATTCATCACTCACGCTGCTGCCGGCATTGGTGCGACCTGCCTCGCGCCCCGCGCCATAGCAGATCTGCTTGTGCTCGACTCACCTCACCGGGTGGAAGCGACTGACACCGTTGTACTTGGTAAAACCGGCATTCGCACCACCCGCCTCGCCATGGGCACAGGCACTATTGGTTCCGGAGGCTCATCGAACCAGACTCGAGCAGGTGATCTCACTCGTTTGCTTCGGACAGGCTATGATCGGGGTCTTACCCTCTTCGACACCGCCGATTCTTACGGATCGCATCCCGAAGTGGCAGAGGCCGTCTCGAAGCTCCCGCGCGACAAGGTCGCCATTATGACCAAATGCGACTCCCGCGACCCCAGGCAAGCCAGGGCCGATATCGATCGCTATCGCCGCGAACTGAAAACGGACTACATCGATATCCTGCTGATCCACTGCGTGACAGAGGGAGACTGGACAACACGCTACCGGGGAGTCATGGACGTTTTTTCCGAGGCCAAGCAGAAGGGAATTATTCGTGCGCACGGTGTCTCCTGCCACAGCATTGAAGCCTTACGCGCAGCGGCAGCTTCCGCCTGGGTCGACGTCGATCTGGTACGGCTGAACCCAGTCGGCGCGCACATGGACGCCGACCCGCAAACCGTCATCGGAGTCCTCAAGCAGATGCGCGCCCAGGGAAAAGGCATAATCGGAATGAAGATCCTGGGCCAGGGGGCGATGCGCAAACGCCAGGATGAAGCCGTCCGCTTCGCGCTTGGCACCGGCGTTCTCGATGCGTTCACCATCGGAGCCGAAAACGAAAACGAACAATCTGACCTGATCAAGCGCGTCGCAGCAGCCTGAGAGTCTATCGATCCTTTTTGTACAGGAGGTCTCGGATGGCCTTGCGCCTCTCGGCGTTCGCTTCGGCCTCTGCCTTGCGCTCCTCCGCACTCAAATGCCGCTTTTCCTTGTCCGTTTCGGTTTCGGCAACGCTGCACTCCGGACACCGGTTGGCGAACCCCGGCTTTCCCGGCTTCAACTCAAATTCCTCTCCGCAAACAACGCATGTTTTGATCGGGAAACTCATCTTTACCATCCTATCGGAATCGATATTCCCCACGCGAAATCCCTATCTCGTTGTATATCGTCCATGAAACAGAGAGACATACGCTTGATCTGATGGTCCTTCCGCTTTTCTACAGGACCAGAATGACCTTTGACCTGATCCCGAACTCATGGCTATTCTGTACGCTCACCTCGAGGAGGATCGATATGCACTCGAGTCATCCCAAAGTTCTCATCGTTGACGATGACCCAATGCATCTGGAGATCTACGGACTTCTAATGAAACAGGCCGGTTACGAGGCGCTTCCGCTCCTTGTTCGGTTCGCCGGAACCGAAATTCCACGCAATCAGTCTCTGGGCCTGGCCCTGCTTGACTACCGCCTTAATTCCGCGAAGACGTCGCCGGAGTACGCGCAGGAAATTCGCTCCATCTATCCGCAGCTTCCCATCCTCGTTCTTTCGGATCTCTGGGCTCTTCCCACCGATATCGCTCCGTTCGTCTCTGGATTTGTGCGTAAGGGAGAGCCGGCGAAACTTCTCGAAACGGTGACCCGTTACTTCGCAGCTCCTCCCGGGATGAGCACAAGTCGAGCGCAGGCATCGCTTGAATGATCCTCAAATACCTTCCCAGGCAACCACATAGCGGCAGTCCGTCATCAAACTACAAATCTTCCCCTCCCAACCCAGGAAGAGGCGACCATCAAATTGATGCCTTCTGCACGCACAGCCTTGCTGGGTTTTGCCTTCTTGCCTTGCCTTCTTCAGGCTGCGAGGCAACCGTCTGAGAAGCAAGCCCAGCAGCTTAAGTCCCTTACCCTGGAACAACTTGGCAACGTTGAGGTCACAACTCAATCCAAAGAGCCGACCGAAGTCTGGAATACTCCCGCTGCAATCTACGTCCTGACGGGCGAAGACATTCGCCGCTCCGGCGTCACCAGTGTCCCCGACGCACTTCGCCTCGTTCCGGGCGTGAATGTCTTTCGTGTTAACGGATCCCGGAACTGGGCTATCGGAATCCGTGGTCTTGCTGATCAGTTCTCGAAGTATGTCCTCGTCCTGATAGATGGTCGAACCGTTTACACCCCCCTCTTCGGAGGTGTTTGGTGGACCATCAACAACGTGATGCTCGAAGACATCGACCGTATCGAGGTAATCCGCGGCCCGGGCGGCACCATCTGGGGAGCCGACGCCGTCAACGGCGTTATCAACATCGTCACAAAGCATTCCCAGGACACCAAAGGCGCGCTGATTTCGTCCGGCGGTGGCAATGTCGACCAAAACACTGAGGATCTGCGTTACGGCTCCGAGCATCAGGGGTGGACGTGGCGAGCCGACGCATTTGGCTTCGTTCGCGGTCCTGAATACCACATTCAGAATCAGCCCAATTACGATTGGTCGCGCGATGGCCAGATCGGGTTCCGGGTCGATCACGATACGCCATCAAACCAATTCACGCTGCAGGGTGATGCCTACTGGGGCAAGTTCGGAGATGCTCAGAGGCTCTCCACCTACAATCCCCCGGCCGCCTTCATCTCTTACAAGTCTACAAATGTCTCTGGTGGCAATTTGCGTACACGTTGGCGCCGGGTTTTCAAGAACAAATCCGATGTATACATCCAGGCATTCTGGTCCCACGATCACCGAACTGGTTCCAATTTCGGAGAAGACCGCAACACGTTCGATTTCGACTTTCTTCATCGCTTCCCTGCCTCTGCACACCAGCAGTTCACATATGGGTTCGGCATTCGGCTAAGTCCGAGTACGGTTTCTGAAACGATTGCGACAAATGTGTTCGACCCGGCTGACAAAACTGACAGCATTTACAGCGCTTTCGTTCAGGAAGAGCTCCGCATTGTTCCGGACAAACTGTCCTTGACGATCGGCACGAAGCTCGAGCACAACAATTACACCGGTTTTGAATACCAGCCCAATGCCCGGTTGCTCTTTACACCCACTGACAAGTTCTCAGCGTGGGCAGCTGTCTCACGCGCAGTTCGTACCCCTGATCGTCTTGACGAGGACATCCGGGTTGATGTTTTTGCCTTCAGCCCGCCCCCCGTATTCGCCCGCGTCGTGGGTAACCATAATCTGCTCCCGGAACGCCTCGTCGCATTCGAGGGCGGTTTCCGAACGTTAGTTCACCCCCGGTTCTATGTAAGCGCGTCGGGGTTCTATAACGCCTACCGTAATCTCATTGCCCAGGGCGCATTGAAACTCTCTCCTACTCCGACTCCACCATTTTCTCCAGGCACGATCGTCTATGATTTGCAGTTCGCAAACGGCATTCACGGCAGCACAGTCGGCGGAGAAATTTCACCGGATTGGCGTGCCACATCTTTCTGGCGCGTTCGTCCCGGTCTCGCCTATCTCAATCTCGACCTCAAAGACGAGCCTGGCTTCACCGATACAGCCACCTTGAAAACTCTTCGCGGTTCCAGTCCGGCGTATTCGGCTTTTGTTCAATCAGATATCGACTTGCCTCATCATTTCGAATTCGACCAGTCCTTCCGCTATGTCGACTCGCTTCCAGCACAATCCGTCCGCGCCTACACCACGGCAGATGCGAGAATTGGCTGGAATCCTACGAAACGGCTGTCGCTCTCCCTAACGGGGCAAAATCTTTTCCAGCCTCACCATGCCGAGTTCGGTATCGATCCTCCGCCAACAGTACTCATCAAGCGCGGAGCTTATGCAAAGCTGGTTTGGAGTTACTAATTCTTGAGGCGTAAGGATGCAGCCAGAACCTCTAACTGAGCCGTTGCGATTCAGCCGCAATCGTCGTGGCCGGCCATTCTGGACCTTCGCTGCCACTCGCGCGGTCGCTGTAGCCATGCTTCTCGCGGCAATTCCTGCCATCGTCCTTGCCGCATCTCCTTCAAAGCCGAGCGAGTATGACGTGAAAGCGGCATATCTGCTCAATTTCGGCAAATTCGTTCGCCTGACAACGCCGGCGTCGCCTCGTTCTTCCTTCGACATTTGCACGCTCGGCCACGATTCGATGGACTCCTCTCTCGATGTTCTCGCCGTCAACTTCAAAATCGGTGATCTGCCCGTTCACATCTCTCATCTCTCCGACATCAGCGGGACAAAATTTTGCGCGATTGTCTTCATCAGCGCCACTGAACGTGACCGCATCCACGAAGATCTCGCGATCCTCGGAAGCACCGACGTCCTCACCGTGAGCGACGCGCCTGATTTTCTTCAGCATGGCGGAATGATCCAGTTCGTCCTCATCTCCAATCACGTCCGCTTTGCCGTCAATCTCGACGCGGTCAGCCGCACTCACCTCGTCCTCAGTTCGGAGCTACTGCGTGTCGCATCGTCCGTCTCAGGCAGACCTCCCACGGGAGGATTGCCATGAAGATTTGGACGAATCAATCCATCTCTGGCAAGCTCATGCGCATGACCCTCCTCGTCGGGGGTGTGTCCCTGTTGCTTGCGTATATATCATTTCTGCTCTACGACCTCTACAGTCTTCGTCAGCAGCTCATGACATCGATGGTCACTGAGGCCAACATTGTCGGAGCCAATAGTGTCGCGGCCCTTACGTTCGACGACAGGCAGGCAGCCGAAAACACGCTGTCTGCTCTGCGCAACTCGCCCCAAATCCGCGCCGCCGTCATTATCCGGCCAAACGGAACAGAATTCGCGCGCTATCAGCGCAATCCTTCTGCCCAATTTGAACTCAAGGAACATCTGGCTCTTAACGAGACGCAACACTTCTGGACGAAGGGACGCGATATCCTTCTCGGAACTCGCATCCGCTTCCAGGGCGGATGGGTCGGGTCGGTCTATCTGCTCGCAGAAACCAGTGGTGTGGCCCGTAGCATCGAGCGATTTGGACTGATCTCAGCGGGAATCCTGGTTGTCTGTTTCGTGATCGCGCTGCTTGCCACCTCAACCATTCGGCACCTTGTGAGCGATCCTCTAACCGACCTGGCCCGCACCGCCCAGATTGTCACGCGCGAACGCGACTACTCTGTTCGAGCAAAGATTCCTGCTTCCAGCGATGAACTCTCATTCCTGGTGAAATCCTTCAATGAAATGCTCGGACAGATCCAGAATCGAGATCGCGCTCTCGAAGCCTCACGCGACGAGCTTGAGCAGCGCGTCGAAGAGCGCACTGCCGAACTCTCCGCAACCAACACAGAACTCGAAGCTTTCTCGTATTCCGTGGCTCACGACCTTCGTGGACCATTGCAGCACATCAATAACATTGGTTTCCTGCTGCAGCATTCCGCTGCGGAGGGTCTGAACGCCGAAGGTCGCATGCTGATCGACCGCCTCCTCGAAGGCTCGAAACGCATGTCCCTTCTCATCGACGATCTACTCAATCTCTCGCGCGCCAGCAGCCACCCGCTCCACCGCCGCCCCATCGACCTCAGTCACCTGGCTGATACCATCACCGCGCGCTTCCAATCCGAGAGGGACGGCCGCAACGTCCGATTCGACATCGCACGCGGCGCGCACGTCTTCGCTGATGAGGGCCTGATGCAGGTTGTACTCGACAATCTCATCGGTAATGCATGGAAGTACACATCCAAGATCGATTCTGCCCTCATTCAGTTCGGATATACCGACGAGAACGGAGAGACCGTCTTGTACGTCCGCGACAACGGAGCGGGCTTCAATCCCCGCTACGCCGACCGCCTCTTCCGGCCCTTCCAGCGCCTGCACTCGCAAAGTGAATTCACCGGCACCGGCGTTGGCCTGGCGACTGCTTACCGCATCATCACGCGCCACGGCGGAAAAATCTGGGCTAGGGGCGATGTTGATAGAGGCGCTACCTTCTATTTCACTGTTCCGTACGCTGAGTCCTGATCGAACGTTATCCTGGGCGCCTCCGCTCTCCCTGTGTCTGAAAGGTCACCGATCCCGACCATGAGCGGTTCGCAGGGCCGCTCACCTGATCCAATACTGCTTGTTCATGCCCAGCCGATGCTTCAGGCCCGGTGCAATCCGGCTCTCGCGTCGCCCGATCTTGTAGCCCAGGTACTTCGCCAGCGTGCGCGCCATCGCTGATGGAATGTAATACGGCCCATGTCGAAGCAGGTACTTCAATTCCGAGACAACGAACCGCCGGCCTTCTCCCGATGCGCTGCCAAACTGCTCGTTCAGCCAGCTCTCGCGCGAGTGCAGTACCCCGATATCAAAATATCGTCGGAACTCCTCGCTGATTGTGTAATCGTGCGAGTGCCTCACCATTGCATCGGCAGCATACGCCGTCTGCCATCCCGCGCGATGCATGCGCGCCACTACCAGTGTGTCCTCACCGAAGATGACATCAGACGAGAATCCGCCGACGCTCATCAACGCCTCGCGCCGATATGCTCCGAACGCATTAGAGAAGAAGATCGATTTGAAACCCATTGTGCGCCGGCTTTCCCAGCAACGCACTACGGCAGAATCCGAATAGCTGAAATGTCTGCCGTGCGCTTCGATCGGGCTCGCCTTCTCTCGTGGAAGCTGACGCCCATATGCAGCGCCAATTTCTGGATTCTCGAACGCCCTCACCAGGTTCGTGAATGCCTCAGTTCCATACGGCGCCGCATCCTGCGTCAGGTAAATGAGAATGCTCGCATCAGGCGCATGGTCTGCACCCATTTGGCGGGTCCCGCCGTGATTGAACTGTCGCGCTGGAATCTCCAGCACTTCAAATCCATCCCGCCGCGCCAGCTCTGCCGTACCATCTTTGGAGGAAGAATCAATGACGATTACGCGGTCGGGCTTTAAGTTTTGAGCACGGATCCCCGTCGACAGCTCCCGCCAATATCGCGCCGCGTTATAAGTCGGAATGATGACTTCGACCCGTTCCCGTGTCATCTCATTCACCAGTTCGTCTGCCTCTCGAACCCTGGCCTCACCCAGCCTGGAGCAACGCATACCTGAGGTGCGCAAGCAGTAGGTCGACTCGCGTCTGGATCTGCTCTCGCATCGACTTTGTCCGGCTTGCGTTCTTCATGTGCCTGCGATAAAACAGCAGCTCCTCATTGATAAAGAACGCCTTGCCGCCTGATAGGTCGTTCCGTGTGCCAATCCAGGCATCGTGCAGAAACGATCCGTTTGCTGGAAACGGCAGCACGCGCCCCAGGAGCCCCGCGCGAATTGCCATCGCCGATCCCTGGTAGTGATTCATGTACACGTTTCGCCAGAATCCCGACGCAAACCTGCCTTCACGATTGATTCGCGAATCCGGCAGCAAACCATCATTTTCGTCGATCATCCGAACACGGCTGGACACAATCTCTACATCCTTCCTGCTTTCGAATACATCCATGAAGCGCTGCACCTTCGTCGGAGCCCACACATCATCATCGTCTGAGAGAAATAGAATCTTTCCCGTCGCGCAACGCAGAGCATCTTCAAACGTCCTCACCACGCCCGTATTTCTCTCGTGCTTGAGCAGCCTGATCCGGGCGTCACCCATCTCCTCAATGCGCCGAACCGTATCATCCTTCGAGCCGTCATCTATGATGACGATTTCATCGTTCGGCTTCAATTGCGTCAGAATCGAGTTCAACTGTGCCTTAACGAATTGGCCGCCGTTGTATGCCGCCATGCATACAGAAGTTCGCGGCTCCCCCGTGGCTTGGTGCTGAGCGATCTGCATGCGATCCTGAGTAGCCTGCATCCACTCTTCAATTCGTCTCCGTCTCGAAGTGAAGAGCCTTCGCATCAGGGCCTGCCAGGTAATCCGCCGCAGTTCCGCGGAATCTCCGCGGATCAAGTGCTTCACCAGGCGCACCATGAGACGCACCATCCGCTCCCAGCCAGCCATGCGGTTCATCCGCAAATCCCAAAACGCAGTCTCCGCAAACAGCGCGTTGTAGTACCGGTTCGCACTCATTCGCTTCTGCATGTCCTTCATCGAGAATTCATGCTCGACCTGGATCTCACCAGCGATATAGACGCGCTTACCATGCTCATGCAGCTTGCTGAAGATCATTGCGTCACTGTTATCCAGCCAGAACCGCGGATCGTACCCGCCAACCTGCTTCAGCGCATCAACTCGCAGCATCGCTCCTGAATTGAATGCAAACACCGGCTCGGCCGGAACACCCACATACCCCTTCCTGTACCACCGCGGAATGGCGCCAAACTGAAACCGGTTCGGCGAAAGCTGCCTCTCACCGGCCGCGATCTGCGGTACAATAGCCGCTATTCCTGCATATCGCGCACTCGCCCGGGCGGCAGCCGCCATCTTCACAAAGAAATCCGCTCGCACCGCCGTATCCTGGTCCAGCGTCAACAGCCATTCCGCGCCGTGAAGTTCAGCCCATTCCAGCGCACGGTTATACGCTGTTGCCAGTCCCGAATTGCTTTCATCCCCGAAATAAGCCACGCCCCGGGGCAGGCCCTCGCCTGCTCCCGCTGAGGGACTGTTATCCCACAAGAGCACGTTCACTTCACCTGCTCGCCCGAAAGCTTCCCGCGCAGCCATGACACTCCTGAAGGCAGGCGAATCGTGCGGCGCGATCCGGTACAACACGATCACCGTCATCACCTTCAGTCGCTCGGCAGATGCCGCGAACACTGGCCTGATTTCATTCATTCCGCCACCATCCCCACCGGCTCTGCGTCCCAATGGAAGCACTTGCGCTGAACCGCACTTTGTATCGCGATCTGCAGAATTGTCGAAAGCGGGGTAAACATATCGCTGAAAAAAATGAAGGAGAGACAGGTCAGAAGGATTCCCCCAACCAGGAGTCGTCGGGGCAGCGCGCGTTCACGCAGCCATCCGCAGCCGATGCCCAGCACAAGATTTGCCAGACAGACCCCCACATACCAGAAGTCCAGCGCATAAGCCACCAGGTACGTACTGGCCCCGTCGATGATGCTGAGATCATTATGAATGTACGCGTGCGGATATGGAGGCGTTAGGAACGAAGGCAGCAGAGGATACAAGAACGATAGCGTCGGCCCGTGGAAACTGCCATTAGCGAAGATCCAGCACAAATTTGAAAACGGAATAGATACATACGACGTCAGCCATAAGTAAGCCATCGGCCAGTGAAGGTATTTTGGCCTGATCTGGAGATACTCAAAGAAGACCTTGTGAGCCGTTCGCGCGTCTCCGATAACCGTAAGGACTACGACCGCAAACGCGACAAAGCAAATCAGAATTGCATAGAGCTTTCTTCTGCTCATCCACGTCTTCATTGAAAACACGAAAAATAATTGCAGCAGGGCTACCATCAGCAGACCGCGTGTGATGTACAACATCATCCCCGCAATCCCGAATGCCATGAATCCCGCCCTCCGCCATCGCGAAGGATCAAGGATCGCGTTGACAGTCACCGTCACGAGCAGCGGAAAGAGGACTTGTTTGAAACGTCCATATATTAGATACGAGGTCGGGTCGCCTACAGCCGGCGGCGGCCCGGAGCGCACCCAGTTGAACGCGACAATCAATAACGCCGCGCCGCAGAACAGCAGATTCAACCGCCATAACTGCGTCACATCGAGTGTGTAGGCGGACGCACTGGTAACGGTCGGCCACCGCTGCAGTAATTTACGCGATACAGAATATCCGGATGAGAAAGATACCAGCGATATTCCGAACAACAGGAGCGGCATCCCCGCGTGAGGGTAGGTCACATAAGTGACCTGAAAGCTGAGCGCAATGATCATCAGCGCCCAATTGCCCAGAAAGATAGTCAGGGGACTGCAAAATAGCGGCAGATCCTGCCGCGACTTTAGCTCTCCCTGCACTAGCTCGTGGTTCGCGGTCTTTTCTTTCATTGGCGGCCACAATGCCGGCATCGCCATCGCTGCCGGTTGTCCCGGACTGATGCTGGCCCCCTGGAGAGGGTCGTTCATAACATCTCCCGGCCCAGCAGCAGATCCGTGCGCAACGATCCAAGCCCGCGCGCGTAGTGCAGATACTTCGGCAGCAATCCGAGCATCTGCATCGTACGAGCCCCGAACCGCTGCGACAACGATGCTTGCCGTTTCAGGAAAGTGATCTTCTCGCGAAGCCGTTCGACCAGCGCATCGTGCTCGTTCCAGCCCTCGGCCAGCACGCGGGCCAGCAGATCTTCAAACTGGCGCGCAACACGCGCATAGAATTGCCGCCGCGTCTCACGGCCGCCTTGTCCAGCATTGGAAGTGCCCACCCCCAACTGCTGCCCGGCATGAATACGATATTCCACCAGAGGCTCAGAAATCAGGGTCACCCTTGAGTGCAGTGCAAGCATCCATGACAGCCATCCATCATGCACCCACGTGGCGGGGATTGGTGAGCAGTACGGACGGATGCTCGATCGGAACATCAGGGTGGCTCCCGTCACAACGTCATACTTCAAAAGCGTCGAAGTTGGGCAGCTGACGAAACTCCGCTGCTTCGCCGGCGTAAACTTGTGCTTCGCGAATAGGCTCATTCCGACGCGCCGCCCGTCTCCGTCTATTAATTCCGCGTCCGAGAAGACTCCGCCCAAAAACGGGTTTTCCAGCAGACATCCCGCCAGGCGCTCCAGCTTCTGCGGGAGCCAACGATCATCCTGATCACATAGCGCGATGAACTCACCGCGAGCCATTCCGATCGCTTGATCGAAGTTGCGGGTGGATCCCATACGCTCAGCATTCTGCACAATGCTGACGGGAAACGCGGCCTTCGTTTGGAATCGCCTTAGAATTCCGATGGTCTCGTCCGTTGACCCATCGTCGCACACAATAAGTTCGCAAGGCTGGCAGGTCTGCGACGCAATGCTCTCCAACTGCTCCTGTAAATGTCGGCCGCCGTTGAAGGTGCACATCGCTACCGTAATACGACGGTCAGCCGTTGTTCCGTTGCTGTTCGAATCCGCATGCATACTCAAGCCCCTGCCTGTTCCCATTGATGTCGTTTTGTCTTGAAAATTGTAGTTGCCGATATTACCCCCGCCACGCCCAGTACCAGGAAGTAGGCGATCGAAACACCCAGCGCGCCGGAAGTCTTCGCAAGCACAACCACACTTGCCGCCGTGCACGTCGCGATCACAATCGACTGCACCAGGAACGGCTCGCACTTGTGCGCCCGCAGATAGATGGCTTCGCTCTGCACGACGTGGCTGCTTAATGCAGTCAGCAGCAACAACAAGAAGATCGGCCAGGCCTCAATTCGTCTGCTGATCTTCGGCAGAATGTACGGCGAGGCCAGCACTCCGATCAGCACTGCGGAGGCTGTCCCCATGAATAAAATCAGGGACTGGCGTAGAGATCGGAAGAACATCCGGTCTAGTTCCGGTCGTTCCTGCCTTGCGATCAGACTCCCGAACGGCGCAGCCTTCGTAGTCATCCACGCCAGCATCATGGCGCTCAGTTGGGTCACGATGTTCATGGACAGACCCATCCGGCCAGCCTCCTCCGGACCACGAAATGCAAACAAAACCGGCGTAAATAGCTGGAAGATGAAGTAGTCACAAAGCCAGCTGATCGCGATCTTCCACTGGAAGGGCCACACTTCCCGCTTCCAGCTAATGCCTTGGTCCATCACGTGCGTCCGCAGGAGGGGCATCAGCAGCCTTCTCCTCGAATACAGGAGGATGCTTGCCACAAGTCCCTGGCCCAGCAGCACCATCGCCGGTGAGAACAGGCCATGATGGCTCAGCATCGCGGTCCATGAAGCCGCAACGCTCACCGTCGACTGGAAGAGTCGCATACGCGCGACCTGCGCAACCTGCCCGCATCCTTCCAGAAACGAAAGCACGGGCCCGATCGAGAATGTAATCGCACATGCCAGCACCGTCACCCTTAGGGGAGTGATCCAGATATTTGGCGCCTGCGGTTGCTGATGGAGTGAAAAGAACCTCATTCCGCCCACCATCAGCGCGATACCCATCACCACCGCGGCACTCGTATACCACTTCACAGCCCGCTGCAGCAGCGAAGCCAATCTCAGATGCGCCCTCTCGCTGCCCGTGATGCTGCCGTCTGCGTGAAACTCGAGGTGCGCCCGCTCATGGGCTGCCACCTGAAGAATCACAAACGAGAATCCCAGTTCGAATACGCTTTGCAGAGCGACCAGGCTCCAGAGCGCATAGTAGTATCCCTGCTCAGCAGCGGTCAGGAAGTGCACAATCAACAGCACACTTCCCACACTGCCTAAACCTTGAACCACGCGTCCCAACACCGTAAACGCAATAGCCCGGTCCAGCCCGATCGCGTGCGGGATCCTGTAGCGAAGGAAATTTTTCACCGTCATCCACTTGCCCTGCGATGGTAGCGGAGACGTCGTCGTGTCGATCAACATGGGTCCTGGCCGAATACGAAAAGGTAATCTTCTGCCCAAAAAACAACAACCGGTTGTTTAGATGTTGCCCTCACAGTCTCTCTCCCCACCCCGGCGCTGCAGACCCAGCTTTTACAGATTGTCGCTCAATTGTGCTGACTCGGCGCTACCCGCCCTGTGCTGCTTGGCCCGTCGCGAGCGGGCCCGCGTGACTCCTATACCCAGGGGTAGCCGCGTCCGTGGGGCTCACGCTCTGTTAGATGCTGCAATCTCGATCTGGTAAGGCAGCGCGCAGTACATGCTCATCCAGAGGGGTTGACGCCGCTCAACCTTCACTGCAGGGCAGCCCGAAAGAGACGAAAGCCGCGCTGAGCGCTCTTCCTCTGCGCCTGCGCGGCTCCGTTTCAACCAGCGGTTGTTAACGCTTATCTGCTTCGTCGGTTCCTAATAAGCTCCCCGCATCGTGAGCACGGCGGGAATCGTTCGCGTGAGAATCTCGAAATCGAGCGCGCAGCTCCAGTTGCTGGCATACTCGCGGTCAAACAGAACACGTCTTTCATATCCAATGTCGCTCCGGCCCGAAACCTGCCAGAGACCCGTGATTCCGGGCTTGAACAGGTCGTAGTAAGCAAAATGCTGACCGTACAGTTCCACCTCGGCCTCAACAATCGGTCTTGGACCCACCAGCGACATATCACCCCTCAGCACATTGAAGAGCTGCGGCAGCTCATCCAGGCTTAGCTTTCGGAGGATTCGTCCTACCGGCGTGATGCGAGGATCGGGAACATCTTTGTTCAGCGGGTACGCCTGCTCATTGCGCCGATGCATTTCCCGGTGCACTTCGTTGATCGCCTGCACGTTGTTCTTGTGTTTGTTCGAATACATCGAGCGGAATTTGATGATCCGGAATGGCACCCCAAACCGCCCCAGCCTCTCTTGCGTAAAGAAGATTGGACCTTGCGACGTCACCGCCACGGCGATCGCCACAGCCAACATTATGGGAAAGAGCAGAATGATCAGCAAGCTCGAGAGCAGAATGTCGACCGTCCGCTTCAGGACGGCATAACGCATCGAGAATGAACGCTGGACTGCAGAAGAGAGAAACGGTGACGGCCTTCTCCAGGTCGAGGCCGGAAGTGTTTCACGTAACACGCTGATGGTCGAAATAGCTCCCAGACTCGGACCATCGCTCTCCAATATATTTAGTGCACTATTTGCTGCTTGCATTCGCGATACCCTCGCTCCTCTATTTCCATGCCCTGCCGGGTTCCTGAAGCACGAACCCGTATGGCTTGCGCATGGGCTTGCGATGTAAGTTCTTGCAGGTCTCTATCTCCGCCGCAATGTGAGGCGTTCACCCCTCCTGATAGCATCTGGAGGGCCAAACATGGCGTGACGCTGCCACCTGCAACAATTTGAGATCCGACCCAAGGCAATTACAGCTTTGGAGCGTTAACCGCTGACTCTCTTCTATTTGGTTTACCGGTAACTTCCGGTCTTCCTGCACATGTCTTCGCGTTGACTGCGTCTCGCCGTCCTCAACTTCGGTCTCGCTGCTCTTACCGAATTCGGTGAATGTAAGAACTACACGACGCCTGACATTTTTTCTAAGTGCGATCCCGTCCGCCAAAGAGTCGCTTGTCAGTTCCTTCTCTGCCATGAGCTTAGACGGCGCCTTAAGATTTGTTTGAATCCAGCCCGAATCGGCGCGCATCGCGCGTGCAATGGCCTCCGATTCCGCGATTAAGTGATCGTGTCCAGATGGCTGATCTGGCTCCAGGACTAGGCCGCATATGCCCAAAACCCTGCCACCTTCGAGTAAATCGAAATGTTCCAATTGTCCAATACCTGGAATGCGAAACACCTTACTCCTCGCCTGTCGCGACATGGATAGACTCACGCGCATCGCGCGAGCAGGAGACCGGCTGTCCTGAATGTGATTGATGGCAACGAACGAACTACATCTAACTGCAGACGTGCAATCGTTCTTTAGCTAACTACTTCCTATTCGAATCAAAAATACTCGGTACTTGGCAGCAACCGACTCCTTCGCCGTTCGGGCCTGTTGGCCTCCTGGAACCGACACCGTAGGTACAGATGTAAAGACGCAAAAAACGAGTCAGGAGTTATCTGGCTCGTCATGCATCTTCTACTTTCCCTGACAAGATGTGATGAAATGTTCCAATTCAGCTGGGAACCAAGCCGAACCCGAAAAAAGAGATCTATCCCACAGGATGCTTCAGGATTTCAGCGAGTGCCTCTATCCTGCTCGCATCCGCATGGTTCTTGGCGGTGGCTACACCCGATTCCAGGTTGCCTGTCATGGCCCGCAGCTTCGCAACTTGCTTCTGTTTCAAATGCGACTTTTCGGCATTTCTAATCGCTTTCCGCAAAGATGCGATCTCATTTGCGGACAATGCCTGCGAGCGCTCCAGTTGGTCAACGTAGGCCTTTGCGACAATCAGCTTCGCCGGCCATTCCTGCTTCAGTTGATTTTGAACGTTCAGCTCTTTTACCTGCACCATCTTTGCTGCATCAATCTCGTTCTGCGTTAGCAAATCGGTGGGCATTAGCTCGAACACGTCCAGCCCTCTTGCAATCTCAGAGGCGTAGATCGCACCGTTATACCAATACGCCGACCAATCTCCGCCTAAGACCAGCATCTTCGGATCGATCGGCCCGCGATCGAAATATGCAACCTCCTGCGGGTGCCCCGGATCGGTGAAGTCCATTACCGAAACACCGCCCTGATACCACGCTTGCACCTCGATGTCCCGGCCCGGCACCGGAATGAGCGACCCGTTATGCGCCACGCAGTTCTCCGTGTCGCCTTGCGCTGCTGGCAGCTTGTAATAGTTCGCAAAGCTCAGCTTGTCGTCCTTCAAGTTGAAGATCGCATCTGCGCCCCACTTGTTCGGATCATTTGCTCTGCAACGCGCTCCCAGTCCTCCGCCCCATTCATCGGTGAACACCACCTTCGAGCCGTCATTCGAAAACGTCGCCGAATGCCAGTACGAGTAGTTCGGATCGTTCACCGCATCCACGCGCTTCGGATTCACCGGATCCTTGATATCCAGGAGCAACCCGTTTCCGGAACACGCGCCTGCCGCAAGGCCGATGGCTGAATACACGGTAATGTCATGGCACTGGTCGGTCTCGCGCGGCTTCTCCTCACCCTTGCCATGGCTGCCGCCGTTGTTCAGTCCATTGATCACACCCGAACGCGGATCGATAAACACCCGCGGATGTGAAACAATCGCCGCCTCTTCCGGATGTGCGACCGGCACCTTGATGACATCGATTCGGAACAGTGCCGTATTCGCATCCTTCTCCGGCCCCTCGCCCGAGCATCCCTCCAGCTCTTCCGGCTGCCGCACAAACGATGTTCCCGAAACATAGATATACACATTGTTGTCGTCGTTCGGATCGACAACGAGTGTGTGCGTATGCGAGCCTCGGCACGTCTGCACCGTCGCAACCTGTTTCGGGCTCTTGATGTCCGAGATGTCGAAGATTCTCACTCCGCGGAACCGCTCCTTTTGCGGAACCGGCAGGCGACGCTCCTTCTCATGCCCGGGCTCAGGCGCTGGCTCAGGCGGAAAAGCCTGCGTGCCACAGTCGATCCGCCCGTTCGGCATCTCCACCGACATGAACATCAAGTTCCCGTACACGGACACGTCTCCCTGTCCGCCCGGACAGACCATCGAAGTCAGCAGCGACGTCTTCGCTGGATTGCTGATGTCATAAATGTTTACTCCGTAAAAATTCCCCTGGAACAGGTGAGTCCCCTGAAACGCAAAGTCCGAATTCGCAAATGCCAGCTGGGCAATCACCATCTGCATTGCCTTGGGCATCTTCTCTACCGATCCGATGCCGAGCTGACCCAGTAGCTTCTGCACGCTCGGGTCGTCGCCTGAAGTCGCCTGAAGCTGAAATGCATCCGGCTTCTTCACGAATGCGATATGTTTCAGCCCCTTCGCCGCTTCGCCTGCGTCATACATCCCAGGCGTGAGCTTTGCTCGCGGATCGTTGGCGTCCGATCCCGTCATTCCCGGCGGCAGCGGCGGAGCCGGCTGGGGTGCAAACGGATCTGCTTCAGCCTTCGGCTTCTCCTGTGCTTGCGGGGCAACCTGTCCCGAAGCCTCAGGCGTCGGTTTCTGTTCCTGCGAATTGCTCAGCCCGGGGAAAAAGAGAACCACGGCTATGGCGACAAGGGGAAGTACAACACTCTTCGGTGAATTCAATGAAGCTCCTCCAGTAACTTCTGCATGATTCTGATTTCTGCTCGCTGTGAGTTGTCCACGTCCGTCGCGAAATCAAAAATCTCCGCGTCCTGCCCCGCACCGGCACTGTTGAACAGATCTTTCACCATGACCAGCGCACCGCCATGATGCTGAATCATCCCGCTAAGAAACAGCCTGTCGAACTCCCGACCCTGAGCCTTCTTCAATGCTTCCATCTGCCCCGAGGACAGCATGCCCGGCATCAATGCCATCGCATTCCCTTGCATATCCATCCCCGGCATATCCGGTAACTCCATCGAGGTCGCCTGCCCCCTCACCGCAAGCCATCTCTGCATCATCCGGATCTCATCGGCCTGTGAGCTGCTGATCTTGGCCCCGAGAGCCTGCACGTTCTTGTTCTCCGAGTGCGACGGAATCAACGCCGTCATTTCCACCGCCTGCGAGTGATGCATGATCATCCCCTGCATGAACTCCACATCGGCATGGGAAATCGGCGGCAGGGTCGCGTGCGTATCCGTTGGCAGTGTCCTTGTCGGTTCCCCGGGCGCTCCCGGCTGCACCACCGCTGGCCCTCCGCGAGCATTCTGGGCACTCGCCAGGATCGCGACCGGAGTCAGGAAGGCAGCCCCGGTCAGCATCAGTCCAGCCGCAAGTGCGCCTTCCGCCCATCGGCACACACGACAGAATGTCTCTCGACAGTGGAAACCCTTCATTTCGGTCCTCTTACGCTATCACGTCAATCGCGAGGCGGAACAGGAGAGATTCACCGTCTTCTCGGCCGTTTAAGGATCGCACTGCGTAGAAGACCGACCCTGCAGCTCGAGGTTCCACTCGCAGATGTACTTTGGTTCCTCTGATTTCCGCCCATATGGTTACCTACGAGGGATGCACCACCACCTCGGCGAGCCTATCGTTTCTATAGCGCGTGGGTTGAGGCGAGTGTTGAACGGTTTGACCCACAAACAAGAAAGCCCATCCTCAAAGGTGGGCTTTCTTCTTGAACTTTTGCTGTCTGAACACTCCCAGGATTCTCCCTCGAGACCTGTCGAGACTTCCGGAATTGAAACGAATTCAATAAATCCAACTCCGAATGCCTAAAGTCCCCTCCTTGCCTCCTTTGTGGGAGCGAAATCACATGCACTTGAGCGTTAGACTTACTCAAATGGCCAGACTTTGAGCCTTTCGGATTTTCCAGGAGCGACAGCAAACTCCTCCGATCTCATCGTGCGGGCATTCCCAAACGGTCCACGCATATTGAGCGTTGATCGGCGACGATGATGAAGTTTTATCGCACGTTCGGCCGGATTCTATACGCAGCCCTGCTGGTCACAGCCGTGGTTGCCAAGGCGGAAACCGCTCCCCTCACAACGCTCAGCGCTATCCATTCGCTCACGAACGCCCAGGCAAGCCGCGCTCTTCCGGTCGCCTTTACCGGCTCAGTGACCTACTACGTGCGGGGCAATGTCGACCTCTTTGTACAGGACGGCCGCACGGCCATCTACGTTGAAACCACTGCCGATCAAGCATTCGCGCCAGGGGATCGAGTTCTCGTAATCGGGACAACACGTGCCAGTTTTCGACCCGAGGTTAAGGCTGAAAAAGTCATTTTCAGGGAACATGGCGCACCGCCGGCTCCCGCACAAGCTGACTTCCGCCAACTCATCCGGGCAGAACTCGATTGTCAGCGAGCCGCCATCCGCGGATTCGTTCGAAGCGCAAATCTCGTCGACGACGTTGGAATCTCCACCTTGTACCTGCAGTTGCAGATGGATGGCGGGACCGTCGATGCTCAAATGCCTCAACGCGACCCAATCGACCCGACAACACTGCTGGACTCCGAAGTCGAGATAACCGGCGCGGTCGCGGGCAGATTCGATCGAAAAATGCAGATGACCGGCGTTCTGATCGAAGTTCCATCCTCCGCAGACTTAAAGGTCATTCATCGCGCATCAGTTGCTCCGCAAGACCTGCCGGTCACACCAATGGACCAGATCCTGAGCGGGTACGAGGTCCAGAACAAAACCAGGCGCGTCAAGGTCAGCGGAACAATCACCTATTACGAGCCTGGATCGACGCTTGTTTTACAGAACGGCCACAAAAGCCTCCTGGTCACAACGCAATTCGAACAGCCGGCAAAGATTGGAGATCGCGCCACTGTAACCGGCTTTCCAGACGTACAGAACGGGTCTCTCATTCTGGCCGGCGCCGCCATCGAGGACACGAACTCGCCTTCTCCTGTAGCTGCAGTTACCTCTACATCAGATGTTCTGGCACGGGGCGACCACGCGCTCGATCTCGTCTCGATCGACGGCCAGTTGCTCACCGCTGTCCGTGAGGCCGCGCAGGATGAATACGTGTTTGTGTCAAGCGGATATCTTTTCAAGGCAATTCTTCAGCACCCTCAGCACGACAATGTTGCGCTTCAGCCCTTACGCGAAATCCAGGCAGGATCGAAGGTACGGATTGTGGGTGTTTGTAAAGTCTCGAGGGCTGAACAAAGTCAGGAACCCACGGCATTTGACATCCTGCTTCGCTCTTCCGAAGATCTGACGGTCATCGCCGGCCCCTCCTTCCTCACCGTAAGGAACCTCACTTACCTTGCGGGTGCCCTGCTTGTGGGAATGATCATCATCGGAGCGTTTGCCTGGCGCTCCGAGCGGCGCGGACGGACCCACATCGCGCGTCTGGCGCGAATCGAACAGATGCGAAGCCGCGTCCTGGAACACCTGAACGGCTCCACCAGCCTCATAGACATGGTGGATGAGGCGACCGAAATAGTTTCATTTCGATTGAACGGCGCAGCTTGCTGGTGCGAGCTTGTCGATGGCCGCCGGCGTGGAACCCGCCCCAAACAGTTCACAGGCTTGCGCATTGTCGAGCACCGAATTGTGTCGCGATCCGGCGTGCAGCACGGAGTGATCAGCGCCGCCTTTCACGCAAGCACCAATCCTTCCAAAATCGAAACGGATGCGCTCTCCTCGGCTGCCGGTCTCATCGCCTTGGCGATCGAGAATCGCCGGCTCTACTCCGATCTCCAGCACCGCTCCGAATTCGACCTCCTCACCGAACTCCACAATCGCTTTTCTCTTGAGAAACGCCTTGGTGAAATCATCGAACAGGCTAAAACAGAGAAGTCCAACTTCGGGCTGATCTACATCGACCTCGATGGATTTAAGCTGATCAACGATCATTTTGGCCATCAAATCGGCGACCGTTACCTGCAGCAAGTCACGCTGCGCATGAAGCACCAGCTTCGGCCCGGCGACGTCATGGCCCGCCTGGGAGGCGACGAGTTCGCAGTCCTCATGCAGGATGCGTCGACCCACGAGGACATCCAGTCAGTCGTCGCGCGCTTGGAAGTCTGCTTCTCCAATCCATTTCAAATCGATGGCAATCAAATCCACGGGGCCGCCAGCTTCGGCGTTGCATTGTTTCCAGTGGACGGAAGCACACAGGACAGCCTGTTGAATTCAGCGGATGCTGCTATGTACGTTGCGAAGTATCAGCGGCGAGCCCGGCAGTCCAACCATGATGGCGCCGACATCGAATTCACCCGTTAAAGATCGTCGATAAACCGTACCTGCACCGCTTTCTCGCTTGTGACTCGAGTCACGGAGGCCCGTCCGTCTCCGCCGATAAGCTCGAAAAAGCGCAGACATCAACAGCGCTGCCATCGCTTAAGGAGCAATCATTCATGGCTTATGTCGTAACCGATGCATGCACCAAAGACTTCGTCTGTGTAGCCGAATGTGCCACTTCCGCCATCGCGCCGCAACCGTCCGACCCCGCAGCCGCTACTGTGTCGCAGGTCTATATCAATCCTGATGAATGCATCGATTGTGGAAACTGCGCCGGCATCTGCGCTCAGAACGCAATCTTCCCGGAAGCCGAACTTCCCGCTGACAAGGCGGAGTTCGCCGAGAAAAACCGCGCCTATTTCAACTAACGAGCGCCCCTCTGGCTCCGCTTCGGAAGCTCTCTAGGGCTCAGTCTTTGACTGGGGCGGGGCTTGCGCATTCTGTTGCTCCGATTGCTTCGACTCGCTGGGCCTCGTTGCTACCGACGACGACGCCGGCGTTGCGGGTAATACCGATAACGCCAGCGTTTGCACCGTCTCTGGATCATCACGCAGTTTCAGATACAAAATCCCATTTGCCGGATGCGGAACCGTCAGCTGTGTCCCAGTGAAGTCGGCGGGCACATCGATCGCATTATCGAAATCCTCCGACGCCGAAATCGACCTCGCCAGGAAGAGATTTGTGCCGGCCAGCGTGCATTGCTTCGCCACGCTGTGGGGGCAACGCAGTTCCTTGAAACCCGGCAAGCGCACCAACGTTCCCAGCGAAAGCCACTCACCTGCCACTCCATCACCCGAAATTGCTCGCGCCTGCACCGGCCCAAAAGCCGAAGATCCGAATTTCGCCAGTGGTTCAACAACGGCCAAGGCGGTGCTTGCGTCCTCCAGCATCAACGTCCCGTCGGTGAGCGAAAGCGTCGTGTGAAAGCTATTGTCAGCCGCGGCCACTTCAACCTTCTGATCGCGCGGAAAACTCTGGGGAGATTTCGATTTCAGGAAAAACACCAGCCTGCGCTCTACCGGTAAATCGTTTGGACTTCCGAGGTGCACGGGCGAAGGATCGGCCGATTCTTCCTCTTGCGTGCCCTTGCTCAATAAAGTTACTTGCGGACGCGGACGTTCTACTGTTACCGGCACCTTTAAATCGCGCCCGTCCCTCAGCTCAACCCGGGCCGAATAGCGCCTGCCTGGTTCTAAGGTCTCGGTAGATGCGCCCGCTTTCAAACTGAGCTGATCGACGTCCTGCACGCGTTTCAGATCCGCCGGTGTCAAATCAATGCCCACGAACGATACCTTCGCAACTTCGTCCAGCCGGTTCCCCGTCAGAATCGCCTCCTGATCCCCGGCGCTTAATGTCAAGCGATCGAGCGAAGCCGCTTCGGAATAGGCCATCAACGTGAGCGTATCCGGCTTCTCCAATCCGTACTGATGGATGTTGATCGTCACCTCGCCAGGTTTCGCATCCTTCAATGGAACTCCAAACGCCAGCATCTCCGGCTTGGGCGATTTCCACTGAACCGGCAGCAGAGGACCTCCTGCCGGATGCGCATTCACCTTCTCCACGCACAACGTGTTCTCCCCCTGAACGTGCAGCGTATCCTCACGACCCACCACCAGTGCCAGTTCATCACTGGAAGCAATCGTCCACTTACCCGGAGCGGACGCCACGAGATGAAAGCGCGGCCCCTCCCAATCATCGAACCCCCACTTGCCGGTCACCACCCCGTTCAGGTCGCCCGGAGGCAGGGCCGGAGCTGGTTTGGTCAGAACCAATCCGCCCTGCCCCGCATCCGCCTTCAAAGGCAGCTCGATCGGCCCTGATTTCGACTGAATGCGGAGCTTGAGATCATGGGCCTCAGGGCTCCCATACACCATCGGCGCTCCTTCAGCAGGCAGCACCAGTCCGGGTTTCTGCGCACAAAAGACTTCCGACGGATTCGACGGGTGTAAGGGCGGCAGTTTGACAGGCCCCACCGGCGGCAGCGCCACTACCACCACCGACTTCGGATCCTTGAACGAAGGCGGCACACTCAATCGAAGATTGAGCGTGTCGTCAGTCGGAAGGGAAAGCGCAGGAATGTACTGGAAATGCGCAGTGTGCAGCGAGGCAAGTATACGAGCCGTATCAAGGATCGCTCCGATATATGGACTGAAAACCCCCGCCCCCCCGATAGGGGAATAAGCCAGCTGATTCATCAGGTCCACGCTGCTCCCGCTTGTCAGTTGCGCTACCCGGTTCGATACGTTGGCATCGTCCAGAACCATGCCTTCGGTATGCTGCGTAAGGCACGGTGCCTGCTGATCCGATGGCTTGTCGAAGCACTGCTGCTCTAGTCGGATTCCAAGAACTGTTGCCGCCTTTTGCGCCCTTTCTTTCAATGACTTAGGATCGGTCTGCGAGGTCACCTTGACCTCGGAAAGATAGGTGTCCAGCCGCATCCGGTCTGTATTTGCGAAGTTCAGATCCTGCGCTGCCCGCACGAACACCCCGGGCCGTCCTCGAACCGCATTCCGCAGCGTGCTGAAATCCCCACCCGTCGACGGAGCAAGGAAGACAATTGCCTGCTGCGCCTCGGCCGGAACAGTAACGAAAACACCCTCGGCCCGGACCTTTTTTGACCAGGCCTCCACCCGCGTAAACCACTCAGACGGAGGAGGGTTCGTGGCGCCCCGCAAAAACCCCACAATCAGCACATAATGCGCCGACTGGCTCTCCGGAAAGTCGGGATGCACCCACAATCGGTCGCCAGGCAGAAGGTTCGGCACTTGTCCGATTGGCAGAGTCTCTTCGCCCCGCTTCACATGAACGTCGACTTTGGGTCCCACCAGGTCAAATGCCGGCGGCCCGGCCTGACCTCGTGCAGGTTTGTCCCCCAAACAAAGCAACACCAGGAACAACACCAGGGAAATTCGCCGCATTCTTCTATTGTACGGAGATGCAGCCCTCCGGAACATCTCATGGAGTACACAACTTGGACCTTGCGCTTATATTCTCGGCAATGAGCCTGGCCTTGCATGGGCCGAGGGTTCGGCTGCACAATCGTTTACACTGGTGCGTGGTTAGCTTGGAAGTGCTTTTTACTTAGAGTTTTCCTGACCCTGTGGGGTATCAGACTGAAGCAGAGGCTTAGGTATGGGGCTGCTTCAGCCAGACTTTAATCCGCGATGATTACCTTACAACGTTCGGGAAACGAAAATTCGGTCCGTTACAGCCAGAATAAGAACCTGTGACCCGCCTCAACAGCGCCTCCTTACATCAGGTTGCCATTCATTAGAGCGCGGCGGGAAAAGACAGGGTAGAGAAGCTTTATACGGAGAAACTCATGAAATCGAATCGGGCTGCGCAAAGCAGCGCAGACATAAGCAACCTAAGTATTCCAGACGCCGAAGAGATTATCGAGGAAGCCCTTGGCGAACTCGCCTTCTCCCAGGATCCTGGGCTTGCGCGTGCCTTGCGCTTCCTCGCCCCTCCCGGATACCAGGCCATCGTTGAGTTGTGTAGCGATAATGGCCGTAGCAAGCGTCGCAATGCATTGGCCGATACCTGGTCCCCCGAAGAAGACGAAGTCCGCATTTACTTCGAGCGCCTCGACGACAGTGCGGGCGCCGTCCGCTCGAGCCGGGCCTCGCGCGGAGCCGCCGAACGTGACTTCGATGATCAGCCTGAAGAGGTCCCGGCGGCCCCCGCAGATCTCGATGCTCGCGTCAAAGAACTATGTGCCGCTCTCGCCGAGGCAGAGCGAGGCGGTCACGCTTTCATTGCTCTCAAGTGGTTCCGCGACTCATTCCTTCCACGGAAAACATTCCGTTGGAACCAACACCCTGAATCGCGGCAAGCCGTGCTCGCTGAAGCCATCCAACGCGGTGTGGTCCTCACCAGCAAAATCGCCAATCCCAAGACCCCGGCATACCCAACCACTACCATCAGGCTGAACCGCGCCGAAGCCGGAGTTCCGGAAGAAGCGCAGCGTTTCCATCCCGTTGTCGTGCAGGGCGAGCCTATCACCGACGACATTCACGAGGATCGGGGCAAGCTGTGAATTGCTACTTTCTCGAGTCCACGGCCTTTGCGAAGCTTTTCGTGCAGGAACCGGGGACCGACGCTCTCATTCGACTCATGGAGTCCGTTGAGGACAATCGCAAGCTCATCGCTGCTTCCGCACCGCTGGAAGTGTACGCAGCGATTCGCCGCCGCGAACGTGCCGGCGACATTGGCTCTGAAAGCGCTTCCGCTGCTTTTGAAATTCTCCGCATTGAAGCAGCTCGAATGGTTCAGGAGCCACTCAACCCCGCAGTCCTCGAAGCCGCCCGTCAGCTCATCGACCGCACCCGCCTCCGCTGGACCGATGCCCTCCAACTCGGCGCCGCCATGGTCGCCCGCGAAATGTTTCGCGGCACCGAGATTATCTTTATCTCTGCGTCGCCCATGCTGTTGGAAACCGCTCGGGCCGAAGGCTTCCACTCCCTCAATCCCGAGACAGACGTCTTGGAACCCCTCAAGCAAATCGCCGCATCCTGATCGTTCGCCGTTCCCAAACTCACTTACACGGGACCTGCGGACGAAGGCGCCTCAGTTAACTAGACCGTCCCCCAAATCTGCCGATAGATCTTCTGACGACTCTTATCTTTCAGCGGGCGGGTTGCTCGAAAGCGCCCTCAGCTATGGACGTGTGCATCTTGCGAGGGATTCGACAGAAATACATCAATCTAGGACTCGGATTGGCTCTGACCGTGTCTGCGGCTGCTGCGCAGGAGCCCGAGATCCGCGACCTTACCAATCTGGAAATCGAAGATCTGGCGCGGGTGCGGTTGTTCACTGCTTCACGCCATCTCGACGATTCGAGAAAAGCTCCCGCTGCCACCACTCTGATCGATCGCGATGAGATTGTGCGCTACGGTTGGCGGACTCTCGCCGACCTGCTTCGCAGCGTTACCGGATTCTACACAGCATACGATCGCACGTATGACTACGTCGGTGTACGCGGGTTCCTCGAGAGCGGCGATTACAACGCCCGCATTCTTCTGCTCATCGATGGACACCGGCTCAATGAGAATATCTATGACAGCGCGCCGATTGGCACAGACTTCCCGCTCGACCTGAATCTGATCGACCATATTGAGATCGTTCGAGGCGCAGGTTCGTCACTCTACGGAACCAACGCTGAGCTTGCAGTTGTCAATGTGTTCACGCGCCGGTCGAATCAGGCCACGTTCGAGGCGGCATCCGAGTACCAGTCCTTCGCGGGCCGGAATGCGGAATTTGTGGGGTCCTTCAATCGCGGCGGCGTCGCCGTGCTTGCATCCGGCAGCATATCCCGGTCCAACGGGCCTGCGCGCCTGTTCTTCCCCGAATATGCGACCCCCGACACGAACAACGGCTATGCCGACAACCTGGACGGCGACCGTCACGAACACGCCTTCGCCACGCTGCGCCGTGGTCAGCTGCGCTTTGAGGCGTTATTCGGCACGCGCGACAAGCTTGTCCCCACCGCCGCCTATGCGACCATCTTCAATGATCGCGATAATCGCACCATCGATACCCGCGGCTTCTTTGATGCAAGTTGGACCCGTGACTTCAGCTCCAAAACTCAGCTGGATGTTAGAGCCTACTACGATTCCTACCGCTATTGGGCCAGCTACCCCTATGGCGGCACTCATTCGCCCGAGCGCGCGGTACAGATCAATGACGCCGCTGCGGACTGGATCGGCTCGGAAGCGGTCCTAGGCCGTCGCATCGGCCGCCATCGGATTGTGACCGGGACAACCTGGGAATATAACCTGCGCGTTAACCAACGGAACTATTATCTCGGTCAGCCTCCATTTCTCGATGACAACCGCAGACTGACTCTGGCCGCGATCTTCGGAGAAGCCGAGATCAACCCCTATTCCAAGTTGAGTGTGAATCTGGGTGGGCGGATCGACTGGTTCAGTTCCTACGGAAACGCACTCAGCCCCCGCGTCGCCGTAATGTTGCTGCCTTCGTCCTCAACTTCCCTCAAATATGTATTCAACCGTGCCTTCCGAACCCCCGATCCATACGCCGAGTTTTACGTCGACAATCTGAATCCCAATGAGAGTTTCAGGAAGCTTCACACGGAGAGGATTCAGTCGCAAAGCATCATCTTCGAACATAAGATCGGCCCAGGGTTTCAGGCCTCCGCAGTTGGCTATTCGAATAACCTCGACCGGGTCATCTCCGAGACTGTTGACGCCGACACCGGTGGGATACAAGTGTCGAATGGGCGTGGTGACAAAGGACACGGTCTTGAGCTCGACGCGCTCGCGAAGAATGCGCTCGGCTGGAGCGGTCGAGCGAGCTACTCCATTTTGCGGACGCGAAAGGAAGAGACGGGAAGATCGACACCAAACGCCCCCTCCAGCTTGAGCAAGCTCAACCTCACCGCCCCTGTCTCGCGGTACGCATCCCTGGGGCTTGAAATGCTCTATGAAGGTTCGCAACCCAACTATTCTGGAACACGCATACCGGCATTCTTCCTCACTAACGCCACAATCTCAACGCGATCGAAGCGTACCGGCTGGTCGTTCTCTGCCGGCTGCTATGACCTTTTCAATCGAGGGTGGGCCACGCCAACCGGGCCCGAAGTCCTGGCGCCTGCTACCGTCCAGGATCGACGGACACTGCAGGTTCGCATTGGGTACCGAAAGGCTCTGGCAAGATGATCCGCGGCACTCATATGGCGCTGGCCAGAGGCAGTTCGATCCCGTCGCGACTCTTTGTCGCCTTCGTTCTTCTCCTCCTTGCCGCTTCGCATCCCCTTCTTTCACAACAGCAGGACGAACGTGCGGTGCGCACCGCCTTCATCTACAACCTGACAAAATACGTCGATTGGCCCAAAACACACTCCACTTTGATCATCTGCGTCTTCGGTCCTGGGACCACCGGTGGGGATCTCAAGCGCGTTCTTAACGGAAAAGCAAGTGGGGACAGAAAACTCCAGGTGATGCTCCAGTCCACCGAACCCGAAATGCAGCGTTGCAACATCGCGTACTTCCCAGGTTTAACCCGTGACCAGAGTCACTCACTCAACACGGCCGTAAGTCGGTCTGTCCTGAGTGTGGGTGAAGACGAAGCATTTGTCCGCGAAGGCGGAATGGTCGCATTCGTTCGTTCCGGCGATTCGATTCAGATCCAGGTGAACATTGATGCAGTTCAAGCGGCCGGCCTCACCATCAGTTCCAGGCTCCTCGATCTGGCAATTATTGTCCATACAAAGAGACATGGTTGACATGAAGAATCTTCGCTCCACCAGCCTCGCATCCAACATCACCTTGGTGGTGCTCTTGGCTAGTTCTGTCTCGCTCGCCGTGTTTACCGTCGTTTCGGTCTGCCTCATCCGTAAGAGCGCGATCAGCCAGTTGGAGGCTCGGCTCTCGACCTTGGCCGATGTAATAGGCCAGAACTCCTCAGCTGCTCTCGACTTTAACGACAGGAATGCTGGTGACAGCGTGCTCCAGGCCCTCGAGAACGAGCCTCATGTTATCTCAGGATGTTTGTACAACCTCGCCGGCACGCTCTTCGCCGAGTACCATCGCAATTCGGGCGAACTCCAATGCCCAGACCCGCTGAGCGCTTCAACAGCATCGCGCGGGGCCCTTCGCAGTGTCATCCGTCCGGCTTTGCATCGCAAGGAGCCAGTAGGAACCGTCCTTATCACCTCCGATATGCGCGACTTCGAACTTCAGGAGCAGCGCCTCCTTGGCACGTCGTTCTTCCTGGCTTTGATCTCGGTCTTGGTCGGGGGAATCTCAGGATTGCTGCTTCAATACCGAATCTCCAAACCGATCACTTGCCTGGCTCTTGCCATGCACAAAGTCACTACAGAAGAGAGCTTCGACATCCAGGTCGACGTGAGCGGCAGCAGAGAAATTGCGGAACTCGCTGTCGGCTTCAACACCATGATTGGCGAACTGAACCGCCGCGAACAACGCGCCAGGCTCGCCGATGCACGCCTGCATGATCAGGCACGCACTGACTCCCTCACTGGACTCCCCAATCGGAGACTGTTTTGCGACAATCTCGATAAGGCTCTTGCTGCTGCCCGCAGGCTCGGCCGCACCGTCGGGCTTCTCTACATTGACCTCGACGGATTCAAGCTCGTAAACGACAGCCTTGGACACGCCGTCGGCGACAAACTCCTCTGTGACGTCGCATCTCGTCTGGGTTCACGCGTTCGCCAATCAGATACATTGGCCCGGGTTGGAGGAGATGAGTTCACGGTCATTCTCACTTCTCTGAATTCTGAAGATGGCGCCGGATTGGCAGCCCAGTCCTTGCTTGCATGCATGATCCGGCCATTCCATGTCGAAGGTCATGAGATCAATGTCGGCGCAAGCATCGGCATCAGTTGCCTTCAGAATCCCAACGAGAGTGGACTCGACCTTCTTCGCCAGGCCGACAGTGCCATGTACGCCGCCAAACGGAAGGGACGAAATCGTGCAGTCTACTTTAGTGAAGATCTCGGTCTCTTGGCGCGCGAACGACTCACATTGGAAAATCAGCTTCGCGGAGCAATCGAACGCGGCGAAATTCACGTGCATTATCAGCCCGAGTTCGATGCATTTTCCGGAAGAATCGTTCGTTTCGAGGCCCTGGCTCGATGGAAGCATCCCGTGCTCGGCGATGTCTCTCCCAACCGCTTCATCCCTGTCGCCGAAGAAAGCGGCCTCATCCACTCGATCGGCTCGTACATCATGGCAAAAGCTTGTCACGAAGCTGCCTCGTGGCAGAGTATGTCCCCTGCGCCCATCCAGGTTGCGGTCAACGTCTCTGCGATCCAGTTCAATGCAGACGATATCGTTCGAGAAATTCGCGAGACGCTCGCGCTTACTGATCTCGCGCCTAATCTCCTCCAGGTCGAACTCACTGAGTCAGTCATGATGGGATCGCTTCAGCGCTCGGCCGAGAAAATGCGGGCTCTCCATGCAGTAGGTGTCAGCTTGGCTCTCGACGACTTTGGAACCGGCTATTCCTGTCTAAGCTACCTGCACGAACTGCCATTTGGCGCCATCAAGCTCGATCGCTCCTTCGTCGCTAAGTTAGCGCCAACGTTCGAGGCGAATACGGTGATGCGTTCCATAGTGAATCTTGCCCACGGCATGAGCATGCGCGTGATCGTCGAGGGCGTCGAAGAAGATTCTCAACTGCTGATGGTTAAGGAACTCGGTGCCGACGAAGTTCAGGGGTTTTTGCTCGGTCGTCCCGGCCCCAACCCATCGCTCGTTTTGCAGCAATTGCCCATGCGCGACACTAGCCCGATTCTCTGCGCTGCGACCGCCTGATCCGGCTGGACCGTCGAAATCCAAACCCTCTGCACACCCAGCTCGCTCCGGCACTCCGTTCACCGGATCTCGGCTTATCGCTCTGACGAGCATCGGGCCACCTCCACTCGCTCCCAAATACTCAGGAATCACCGGCCTTTGGATTGTCACTTCCGATTCCCTCTGCCCCTTGTTCCCTTGTTCCCTCGTTCCCCGTCTTTCTAAACCGATTCGCCCTTTCGAACTCCTCGCGCAATTCGGGCGTCCGCAGATTCTCGCGAATGTGCGCAAGATGCTGCTCCAGCGCCTGCAGAGCCGCGTCGATGAACCCCGTGTTGGTCAGAGCAATATCGCGCCACATCGAGAATGGACTTGCACCCAGCCGCGTCATCTCCCGCAGCGCGCGCCCACCCACATCCTTCAACTCCGGCGCGTCGCCTACGCGATCCTGCAACACTGCGCTCAGTGCCGTTGCCGTCAGTTGTGGCAGATGGCTCACCCAAGCCACCAGTTCATCATGCCGTTTCGGATCGAGATCAAGCCCGCGTGCGCCCATGGCCACAACCCACTCGCGCCAACTCCGCGCCAAAGCAGTTGCCCTCTCAGACCTGTGCCAGGCAGGGAAATCCGTGAAGAGCCAGACCGCTCCACGAAACAGATTCGCATCGCCCAGTTCCGCACCGCCCCGCTCCTTACCCGCCATTGGATGCCCGGGCAAAAATCCCGCCCTTTCCGGTGTGTTGAAGAGCCGATCCGCAGCATCCGTGATCTGTCCCTTGGTACTCCCCACATCCGTGACCAGATGCTCCGGCCCCAGCGTTTTTGAGAGCTGCTCCATCAAATCCAGCGTCGCGTAAATCGGCACGCAGATCAGGACCACCTGCGCCTCGCGCGCCGCTGTCAGCGCACCACCCGCGATCCGATCCAGCGCGCCCATCCTCTGCGCTGTCACCGCATGAGCTCGGTTGCGGTTCCACCCAATGATTTCGCCCTGAAACCCCGCCTCACGCAAAGCCAGACCCACTGAAGTCCCCAGCAAACCTGTGCCCAGAATCGCGATGCTTTCCATGCGGCTTCCTTCCAGTTCAGATCCCAGCGGCTGGGTGCCCCAGGTCTCGATTTTGAGACCTGGGAAACATCACTCTCACTCCGCTGTCACAGCGTCCTTCCCACCGCCTTCGCAATCACGCGCAGCTCCGTTACCAGCGTTTCAAACTGATTCGGATACAACGTCTGCGCAGCATCCGATGCCGCCTTATCCGCATTCGGATGCACCTCCACGATGATTCCGTCCGCACCCGCAGCCAACGCCGCCCGCGCCATCGGAGCCACCATGTCTCGATGTCCTGTCCCGTGCGACGGATCCCCGACGATCGGCAGATGCGACAACTTCTTCACCACCGGTATCGCCGAGATATCCATGGTGTTCCGCGTGGCCGTCTCATACGTCCTGATCCCGCGCTCGCACAGAATCACATCGTAGTTCCCGCCGCTCATGATGTACTCGCTCGAAAGCAGCAGCTCTTCGATCGTCGCCGCCATTCCGCGTTTCAGCAGAACTGGCTTTCGCGCGATGCCGAGTTCGCGCAGCAGGTTGAAATTCTGCATATTCCGTGCGCCCACCTGGAAGCAGTCCACGTATGGCAGCATCGGCTCGATCTGCGAAATCTCCATCACCTCGCTGATCACCAGAAGCCCGTTCGCGCGCGCCGCAGCACACATCAGTTTCAGGCCGGGGATCCCCATCCCCTGAAATGCGTACGGCGAACTGCGCGGCTTGAACGCACCTCCACGCAGAAAGCTGGCCCCAGCGGACTTCACACTCTTTGCTATCTCGCCGATCTGCTCTTCATTCTCGATTGAGCACGGCCCCGCCATCACGACGACCTGCTCGCCACCGATCTTCACTCCGTTGGCGAACTCGATGACGGTGCCTTCGGGCCTGAACCCCTTGCCCGCCAGCTTGTAGGGCGAACTGATCCGGTGAACCTTCAGTACACCGGGCAGATTTTCAAATTTCGTCTGGTCCAGTGTGGCTGTCGGGCCTACAGCCGCAAGAATCGTCTGCGTCGCACCCGTTGTGCGGTGAACCTCCACTCCCTCTTCCACCATCGCCTCGATCACATAGTCGATCTGCTCTTCGGTGGCCGTCTCTTGCATTGCAACGATCATTTTGCTTTCCCAGTCTCGGGCGCCGATCCCGGATTGCTACTGTCCGGTGCGCCTGTGCCTTGGCCCCTCAGGGCATTCCTCTCTGATGCCAACTCGTTCCGCTGCAATGCACGCATCACATCGATGATTCGCTCGTAGATGTGCGTCAACTCGATATCCGGCAATGGCCCTTTATTCGCCGCACGCACATTCTGATAGATCACCTTCTCGCGCGCCGGTTCGTACACCGGCAACGACGTTTTGACCTTCAGGTGACCGATCATCAGTGCAGCGCGGGCCCGCTCGCTCAGCAGCTCCACAAGCTGCCGATCCAGAACATCGATTTGTAAGCGCAATTCTTCAAGCGTCATTTCATCCTCGTGTGCAATCCCGGAACACACTGCTCCAGGCGCAGGGAACATGAGTTGAACCGAATAGGCGGCACTCGCACGACAGGCCGCCACATAGCTTGTGCATCTACCAGGTCAACGCCGCCTGGGGCTGGCGCAGACCCTTGATAAATCGGGCAACTGCTTCGGGCGCCTGTTCGGGAGTAGACCGCTCGATCAACTCCACAATTGCGCTGCCGACCACCGCCACATCCGCAAACTCCGCCACGCGCGCTACATGCTCCGCGTTGGAGATGCCGAATCCTACGGCCACCGGCAGCTTGCTCCATCGCCGAATCCGGCTCACCAGCGCCTCAGCGTCGGCCGTCAGGCTCTGCTGCTTGCCCGTAATACCCACGCGCGAAATCGCATAAATAAAACCCTTCGAATGCGCCGCAATCGCCTCGATCCGCTCATCCGGACTCGTCGGAGCGGCCAGAAACACCGGCGCAAGCCCTACCCGCTCCATCTCCGTAAGGTACTCGCCGGCTTCTTCGACAATCAGATCGATCACCAGCACGCCATCCGCACCGGCCGCTGCCGCGTCGTCCACAAACCGCCGCAATCCATAACGCAGAATTGGATTCAGATACGTGAAGATCACCAGCCCGGCATTCTCTCGCGCTAAGCGAATCTCCTTCGCTACCCGCAGCACATCTGCCATCCGCGTGTGCCGTGCAACTGCCCGCTCGCTCGCCCGCTGAATTACCGGCCCATCTCCCAGCGGATCGCTGAACGGCACCCCCAACTCAATCACATCCGCGCCGGCATCAATCGCCTCAATCGCGATCTTCCCCGTGGTCTCCACATCGGGATCCCCCGTCGTGAAATACACCACCAGCCCGGGACTGTGACTAAACTTGAGAGCCATATCGCAACAATCGACCTCTACACTGCAGGTGCCCCAGGTCTCGCTTCTGGGACCTGGGATATCACTCACTTGTCCGACAACTTCAGTTCACGCGCAATAATCCCCATATCCTTATCGCCGCGCCCTGAAAGATTCACAATTAGTATGTCATGCGGCTTGAATGCCCCCGCAATCCGCAGACACTCCGCCACCGCATGCGCGCTCTCCAGCGCCGGCAGAATCCCCTCCGTCCTCGCCAGCTTCACCACTGCATCCATCGTCGCCGCATCATCCTGCGATACATACTCCGCGCGTCCCGAGTCATGCAGCGCGGCGTGCTCCGGCCCGATCGAGGCATAATCCAATCCCGCCGACACCGAATGAGTCTGCGCAATCTGCCCGTCCTCATCCTGCAGAATGTAGGACAGTGTCCCTTGCAGCACCCCCGGCACTCCGCCGCGAAAACGCGCCGCGTGTTGCCCGAGCTCCGTCCCGGTCCCGCCCGCCTCTACGCCAATAAGCCGCACATTGCGATCCTGTAGAAATTCGTAAAACGCCCCAATCGCATTCGACCCGCCGCCCACACACGCAATCACCGCATCCGGCAGCCGGCCTTCCTTCTCCAGGATCTGCTGCTTCATTTCCTTGCTGATGCATCGGTGAAAATCCCGCACCATCGTCGGATACGGATGCGCCCCGAGCGCGCTCCCCAGCAGATAATGCGTGGTCTTCACATTCGTGGTCCAGTCCCGCATGGCCTCGCTGATTGCATCCTTCAGCGTCTTCGACCCCGCCGACACGCCGCGCACCTCTGCGCCCAGCAACCGCATGCGCAGCACATTCAGTTCCTGCCGCTCCATGTCGACATCGCCCATGTAGACCACGCATTCGAGGCCCAGCAAAGCGCATACCGTCGCCGTCGCCACTCCATGCTGGCCGGCGCCGGTCTCCGCGATAATCCGCTTCTTGCCCATCCGCTTCGCCAGCAGTCCCTGGCCAAGCGCATTGTTGATCTTGTGCGCCCCGGTGTGCAGCAGGTCCTCGCGCTTCAGGTAGATCTTGGCCCCGCCCAGTTCTTCCGTTAGCCGTTTCGCAAAGTACAACGGAGTCGGCCTTCCCGCAAAATCCCGCAGGAGATCGTCCAGCTCTTTCTGGAACACTGCATCGGCCTTCGCGAGCTCGTACTCCCGCTCCAGCTCGAGCAGTGCCGCCATCAGCGTCTCGGGAACATAGCGTCCCCCGTACACCCCAAACCGCCCCGGACGCGACTCCGACGAAGCCGATGGAAGAATCACGGATGCCATTGAACCAACCTCCCGCAGAAAAGCCCCAAATACGCCGTTCCCAGTTTACAAGGTCGATTTTCCAGCCATTCTTGCGATCGAGAGACCACAACGCGTCAGCATTACGGTCCCGCCTGGAGGAATAGGTTCAAAATCGCCGGATCAGACGTATGATTATCCGGCCGGCGCCTTGCCGCCGCTTCCCCCGGAGAGGTTCCGCAATATGAGGTCCCTTTCGGTATCGCTTAGGGTTACAACGAGATTCGCCCGCAACCAACCTACGCTAGTCACAGTCGCGCTCGTCTTTGCCATCCTTATCGTCACAAGAGGCGCCTCGCAGCAAGCCGCCCCGAATCAGCCGCCCCAGTACATCGAAAGATCCTATCCCGCACCCGCCGGCAATGATTGGCCCGACAAGAACAGCCAGATGCGAATGCACCAGAAATCGGTCACCCATAGAAAATTCGAGGCGGCGAACATCGCACGCAAACGCCAGATCGACGACGATAGCGCTGAGCTTGTTCAGATAGCGAAAGAGCTGAACGATGCAGTCGGCAGGACAGACGGTATCGCTTTTCGAGCAGACATCATTGTCAAGGCTGAGCTCATCGAGAAGCTTGCGCACGCCGTCAAGGAGAAGATGACGCTTACCGTCAACGCGAACTGAAGCAGCCCGGACTGGTTAGTGCTCTCCGCCCCGTTCCGGAGATAAGCTGCGGCTCGAGAGTTCCGCGGCCTCAAGCTCCGCGATCCGCGCACGCAATATTCGCTTGAGCTCTGCGACCCTTTTCGGATCATAGCCGCGGTCGCTCTCAAATCTGCGGAGCACGGCGCGTAGCGAGGCGAGAAGGCCATTATCGGAATGAATATTCAAATGGGCCCTACCTGGTTTTCGAACTTTGCACACGTCTTCGAGCGGCTTCGATTTCGGTGATTCGTCTCCGCAGCATGCATTTGAGATCGGCCGAATCCGCTGTTTCTCCTGCGCCAGAGCACTCCAGCTTGCGCAGCATCTCCTGTAGAACTGCCAGCATCGGACGGCGCGGTTGAATACTCATGCCCAGCCTCGCTCCGGCCGATCGCACGTTATTTCAATGTGAGCCTGTAGTTCTGTGATTCGATCCCTGGTACCATCCGTCAACTCGAGAGAGCTGCGACCGTCTCGGTCGAATTGCACGCTCACCTCAAGATCCTCAAACGTGGTTCGAGCGCCATCGATAACAAATATGCTGGTATAGACCTTCATCGTTTTGATCTCCCGCGGGAATGATCGCGTGCGTTCCCACACGCGGACGAACCGCGCAATGCGAGCCACACGACGGCAAGCCGACTGAGCTCGGTAGTTCTTCCTGTTCTGATCGCTTTTCAGGTCTTACGGGGAAAAACGGAATGGACAGATCGGAAAGAACGGGACTACAGCCCGGCCCCGATACTTGCCACTGAGCCATAGTCCCACATTGTTTGTCGGAGGTATGTGAGATAAATCACGTTACTGCCGCCCTAGTTGCTGCAGCAGCGTAATACTGCTACAGATACTAGAGAGCCAATGTTTTCTTCTGTTTAGCTCAGTCCAGGATGATTCCCATGCGGCGGGCTAGTCGGCAGTCCGCTTCGGTGATGCGGTTCTCGAACGTGTTTTCACCCTCATGCTTCACGATCGCCGCGCGCACGGCCAACGCCCACATGTCGAAGTCACGCATCTTTTCGCCATTATCTGGATCGGCCAGCGAGATCTCGCCCAGGTTATACACCGCGGCAATGAGTTCGTCGATTACTGAGTAGTATCCACGTTTCGCGATCAGCCCACCAACCATCTCGTTGATCGATTCCTGATGTTCGCTACCGCTCAGGTTTTTCGAGAAATCAAGTTCCATCGTGACCCGTCCTCATTGGCGGCGCTCATCGCGTGAGCGCGATAGGGGGACAATCGGATCATCGAAGCGACCGGCCAATCCTGTCAACTGATTCAACGGTAATACGTAAACGTAACTGCATCTGCGTAACGAACCAGAATGCATTCGTGCAACATTCCATTGCGAAAACATTTTTCCGATGGTTATACTCGAGGCTCTCAACATGAAGCCGCATCGCATGATCTCCAGAGTTCTGCTTCTGATTCTGCTGCTGTCCCCGATCGCCCCTCGCGCGTTTGGGAACCGCATCAGCGCGCCTTCATGTCACATACTCACGCGCCTTTCTAAGCAGGCCCGAACTCATCGAGCTGACAGTTCCTTCCATCGTGTACTGATCGCAATCGGTCACCGTTCGCCCACCCAGCGGATACATCGTCTGCGCGGCAAGAGAATCAATCTTGGTACAGCGTATGTCCCTTTCTGCGCCGCCAGCCTGGTGCCGAAGGAAGCAACCCTGAGAACCGCGCTCCCCATACAGGAACGCAGCGGCCCCAATTCCCCCCGGGCTCCTCCCCTTCTCTCCATTTAGTGCGCTCTGTCTAGGTTGCACCGGACTTTCGCTCCATCTGGAGCTGTCCTCCGTCCGGTGCATTCGGGGCCTATTACCCAGGCATGAGCACAAAACCCTTTGAACTCGAACTTGGATTTCCTCGCATCCTTGCCCTGGAGGAAATCCAAAGGACTAGTCCCACCCTCCATGGGAACTAGTCCGAACCGGGTTGGGAACCGTCCGGGGAAGGCGGGTCCAACCCATATCGCCTGCGTTTCGGGCCCCTCAGCCGAACGTCGGCGTCGCGGGCCATGGTATCCACCCCGGCCGCCATGGCCCGCATTTCATCCAACCGTCTTCCGCCAGATTCTGCGCGCTCTTGTGAATCAAACTCGGACCCGTTCGCATCCATTTGCAATCAGCTTCCCCTTTCCCGGGCCAAGGAGAATTTTCATGAAACTTGCATCAACGGTTGCGCGCTACCTGCTGGGAATCATCTTCGTCTTCTTCGGTGCGAACGGCCTGTTCCACTTTCTGCCCACACCTCCCATCCCCCCGGGCCCTCTCGCCGACTTCACGAGAGCTCTCTCTGCTTCCCACTACGATATCGCCGTTGGTTTCTTCCAGGTCGCTTCCGGCATCCTGCTGCTCATCAACCGGTACGTCCCGCTGGCCCTGACCATTCTGGCCGCCATCATCGTGAATATCGATCTCACCCACATAACCATGGCGCCTTCCGGACTTCCACTGGCCGCTGTTGTCAGCATTCTCTGGCTGCTTGTCTTTCTTCGCGTGAGGTCGAACTTTGCGGGTATCTTTGAACCTGCTCCGCAGCACTGACGTCGTTCGAATCCATACAATAAGGGAGCCATGATCGAGTACCTCTACCTGGGGCGTGTCAGCTACGAAGATGCTCTCCGGCTCCAGGCCGAAATTGCCGCCCTGCGACTCGAAGGCCTCATCGAGAACACCCTTCTCCTGCTTGAACATCCCCCGGTGCTCACCCTTGGCCGCAATGCCAGCCGTGCCAACGTCCTGGCTTCCGACGAGCTCCTCGCCAGTCGCGGCATTACCTTGCACGAAATCAACCGTGGTGGCGACGTCACGTATCATGGCCCCGGCCAGTTGGTTGGCTATCCCATCTTCGACCTCCGCAGTCTCCAGAACGCATCCGGAGGTCGTCTCGGCCCTGTGGATTTCGTTCGAATGATGGAAGAGGCTCTGATCCGCCTCTGCGGCGTTTATGGCGTCCGCGCCGGTCGCATCGCCGGGCTCACCGGCGTATGGTGTGGCCTTCATGATCAGCACCCGGGCCCTGCCCGCGAACGCAAAATCGGCGCCATCGGCATACACGTCTCTCGCGGAATAACCTCGCACGGATTCGCATTCAACGTGACCACCGAACTTCGCGACTTCCAGCTCATCAATCCCTGCGGCATCACTGATAAGCCGGTAACCAGCCTGAATCTCGAAGTTCCAGCGGATATCGAACTTCCTCCGCTCGAAGAAATGGCACATCAAGCGGCTCGCCAGTTCGGGCAGGTGTTCTCGCAGCAGGTCCTCGCCGTTGAAAGCATGGAAACCCTTCGCGCTCACGCCGCAGCCAGGCGGAGATTTCCCGCCGAGGACACGCCTCTTCAGATTTCCGACGAGGCCCGCCATCTCCACGGCGACCCCGACCCTCCACTTCGAGCCTGATTGCCGTCTGCGCGCCATCCCCCAGGCGCCGCAATTTATAATCCGGCTGGAGCCGGCGCTTCGCGGAGTGAACGATTCATGGCAACACCCGTCATCATGCCCCAGATGGGCGAGTCAATCGTAGAGGGCACCATTACCAAGTGGCTCAAGAAGGTAGGCGACTCCGTCGAGAAGGACGAGCCCCTCTTCGAAATCTCCACCGATAAGGTCGACGCCGAGATCCCCGCGCCCGCCTCCGGCGTTCTCTCCGAGATCAAATTCCCTGAAGGCGCTACCGTGGCTATCAATACGGTCGTCGCGACCCTCTCGGAGAAGGGTTCCGCACAGGTCCAGTCAGCTGGTTCCAAGCCAGTTCCGGCATCGAGGGCGGAATCAGCCGCGCCGCACGTGCCGCCGGAGGCGCAGTCAGCCCCATCGCAGGGAACTCACCATTCCGGCGCGGGTGTTGCGATCGTGATGCCTCAGATGGGGGAGTCCATCTTTGAAGGCACCATCACCAAGTGGCTTAAGAAGGTTGGAGACTCCGTCCAGAAAGACGAGCCCCTGTTCGAAATCTCTACCGACAAGGTCGATGCTGAGATTCCCTCGCACGTCGATGGCGTGCTCACCGAGATCCGCGCGCAGGAAGGGGAGACTGTTCAGATCAACACTGTGGTCGCTGTAATCGGCGGTGCCAATACCCCGACCGGGGTGAGTCCAGCAATGGTGCCGCAGGCACCGTCAGCCGCATCGCGTGTGCGGGCCCAGCCCGCCTCATCGCAGGTTGCCCAAGCTCAACCCCGGCAACCGGAGCAACTGCACTCTGCAGAGAACATAAGGTCCTCCCCGCTCGTCCGCCGCATCGCGAAGGAACACAACATCGAC
>Ga0134127_10000436_pt1 | contig 39918 bp, 60 predicted proteins | sample KB31753_FD_96459 | JGI IMG/M metagenome (GOLD analysis project Ga0134127, IMG submission 96459) | Terrestrial soil microbial communities with excess Nitrogen fertilizer from Kellogg Biological Station, Michigan, USA - KB3-175-3 | ecosystem: Environmental > Terrestrial > Soil > Unclassified ...
CAGGTGGGCGCCAGCCTCAGCAAGATCAAAGCGGACAACGCGACGGCCGCCGACATTCACGCGCTACTAGATGCGCTGGCGGGAGACGCCGAGGCCGAGGTGGGCACGGCGGTGGCGGTGCGCGTGGCGGTCAAGCCCAAGGAGGAAGCACCGGAGGGGGAGTCAGCACGCCCTGGCGCCGAGGTTTTCGGCGTAGACGAATCACCCAGCGAGGGAGTGATATGAAACTCACGAACGGGGAAGTTTGGCAGGCGGGCAACGCGCTCGCGCGCATCTGCTCCATGGAAGGGCTCAAGAATTCCACGCTGGTGATGCGCCTGGCGCTCTGCAAAAACTGGCTGCACCCCTTCTATAAGAAGGTGGAAGGCACGAGGATGGACCTGGCCAAAACGCTCAAGGTGGTGGGGCTCGCCCGGTTCAACCCGGACGGCACCGCGGCGAGTCTGGCCGAAGATCAGCGCGACTCACTAGACCAGTTTGAAGCGCGCTGGCGCGAGGTGCTGGAGCAGGAGCACGCCGATTTCCCCGAGGACTGGAAGGCGCCCGCCCCCATCTCGGTGCAGCTCTTCAAGGGGGCCAAGGAGATGCCGCGGCCGGATGACGTGGCGGCCTGCCTCCTCCTCGGCATCATCGTGGACGGCGAGCCCGTGGCCGACAAGAAAGAGGGCGGGGTAGTCTGACTGCCAGCCGGGGCGCCGCCTCCTGGGTGATCGTGGGCTCCCTCGGCTCGGTGGCCGTGGGAGCCCTCGGTGCATTGGTATTGCAGGTGGTGGCGAGTCCCGGCCTCCAAACGGGAGAGCTCATCCTCCTGGGGTTCCAGGGCATCCTGGGCGTGGCGTTCGTGGGGCTCTGGAACGAGTTTAAGCGCCAGGCCAAGCACGAATCCGATGCGCGCAACGCGCTCCACACCAAAGTGGACGCGCAGAACCAAGAGCAGGCGGCGCGCTACGCCGAGCTGCGGGAGAAATTCGGCCGCCTGGATGAGCGCGCGATCAGCTCCACGGAGATGCTCAAGGCGCAGGACGAACGCCTGGACGGACTGGGCAGCAAGATTTCCAATCAGGTGGAGCGCGGCATGCAGAGCCGCATGGAGGCGCAGGACAGGCTGATAGATAGCGTCATGCTGCGCATGGATAACCTGAGCTCGGAGGCGAGGAAAAACTAATGAAGCTGAGCCAAACGCAATTTGTGCAGCGCTCGGCGGCCAAACTTGCAAGCAGCCTGGCCAAAGACCCAGAGCTCCGCGCGCAGATGGGCGGAGAAAAACTAGATGAGGGCAGCCGCCGCCGCGTGCTCCATCGGAAGGCCGCCGCTACCTACGTGGGCCTTTTCCTGGCGGTGCTGGGATTCGTGGGCGGCTTTGTCTCGCTCGGTGTCATTTTCTGGCTGCTCAAGATCAAAGTGATTGAGGGCACGCCCATGTTTTTGGCGGCGCTCGTGGTGCCGGGCGCGCTCTTTCTCCTCGGCATCGCAGGCGCCGTGAACATCTCCAAGGAGCTCAAGGACTCGCTGGGCTGGGTGGCGCTTTTCCTGCGCAGCATCGTGGCCATCTTCCGCAAGCTGCCAAATGAACCGCCGCCCCCGCCCGCCGTATGAAGTGGGGCGCGGCGGAGCTCCACGATCTGCACCCGGATTTCCGGGCGGCGGTGATTCCCATTCTGGATGATGCGGAGGCGGACGGGCTGGACGTGCGCCGCCAGAGCGGCTACCGGAGCAACGCCCGCCAGAGCGGCCTGCACACTACCTACCTCATAGAGAAAGCAAAATTTGACCGGGGCGAACGTAAGGAGGAGCCGCTCCCCGCGGCTCCCGCGGGCAAGAGCGCTCACAACTTCGCACTCTGCTCGCGTGACACCTCGCACCTGATTGGCAACGCCGACAAGTGCCCGAGCTGCGGCGCGGCCACCATTGGCGCGAGTCTCGCGCTGGACGTGGCGATACTGGACCCGGACGGCCGGGCGGTGCACTGCCCGCCCGAGCGCGACATAGCCAAGCGGCCCGAGGTGTGGCAGCGCTGGAGTGTCATCCTGGGCCGACACGTGGCCACCGTGCGGGACGGCGGCAACTTTCAGGGGCGGCTGGACGTGGTGCACTTTGAGAGCCTGGGGTGGAACGTGCTGGACCATTCCTACCGGAAGCTATGAGCGACGGAGCCGGGGCCGTCCCCCGCCCTTTGTACGGTTCAGCGGGGCTCTCTGGGCCTACCCGCGGCGTTGCCCAGGCCCGGCTCCTGCTCGTGCTGGCCGGGGTGGCGGCCGCCCTGATCTTCGGCTGGCTCGGCTACCAGAACGCCCGGCTGGCGATTGAGGAGGAGGCCCGCCAGGAGCAGGCGGCACGTGCCATGGCCGCCTATAAGGCCAGCCATAGGGGCCTGCTGGCCGCCCAGCAGCTCAATGCCTCGCTGCGCAATGCCAGGGCCGAGGCGCTCACGCGAGCTGCCAGGGCCGCCCAGGAGGCGCAGGAGGCCCATGTGGAGCGGGAGGCGGCAGAGAAGGCGCTGACGGCCGCCAAGGCCGGGGGGAGCCCGGAGGCCGCACTGGTGGCGGCCGAGCACGTGATAGCCGCCCTCAAGGGGGAGCTGGCGGGGGCCGAGGCCGGGCGGGTGGCGGAGCGGGAAGCGGGGGACGCCAGCGAGGCGCGGGCGGTGCTCTGGGAGAAGGCGGCGCAGGTGGCGCAGGCGGCCGCCGATAGCCTGGCCGTGTCGCTGGCCCGGTATCAGCGGGCTGCGGATTGTCACTGGCTGGGGCTACGCTTCTTGCCGCGCTGCCTCAGCCGTACTGCCTCAGCGACCGCGGGCGCCGCGGGAGCGGCGGCGCTCCTCCTTCTGGTAGGCCGCTAGTCCTTTCTTGGCATCCTTGCCGTAGCTGGAGCCGCAGGCCGGGCATATCCAGTACGGCCCCCGCTTCACCAGCTTGGCCTTGTTGCAGGGCCAGAGCGTGCAGTGGTCCGTGGGTGCGAGCGCCTGATCTTCGCAGCTCATTCCGTGCGCCTCTTTCCTCTTGCCGTTGCGAACCATGACCAGCCCATGGTGCCGTGGCCGTTTTCCGCCAGTCCCTTGCGCCTCAACCGTTGAAGCGCGGCCGAGGCAGCCACCACCGTAACGCCGAGATGGGCCGCGGCATCGGCCACCCCGGTGCCCTCCTCTGAGTCCAGGCACTCGGCCAGCATCCTACTCTCTAGGGTTTTTCTCATTGACTCCGTGCAGCTCTAGATGGCTCCGTGCAGCTCTAGGATATGCCGCTCCAGCTCTTCTAACACGTCCGCCGCGCTCCGGCCCACCGCCTCCAGCTCCAGCTTGCAGATGGAACACCAGGCGCGATCAGCGCGCATGAGATGCAGCGGCCGCACCTGGCCCTGGCTGATCTCCCACGCGGCTTTCGCCCCCGTCACCGAGCGCACCAGAAAGCTGAGAATCCCGCAGCGCCGCGCACGGGCGCCCCACGCCGCCTGACCAGGGCGGAGCTGCTCCCCGCGGCGCTTGAATTCGGCAAAGAACGCCCGGCCCTGCGCCGGAAATACCAGCGCGTCCGGGTGGTCCACGAGCTGGCCGCGCATCGCCCGGCCATCGGAATACACGATCACCGTAGCTCCCAGCTTGCGCCAGAGCTCCACGCAAGCATGGGAGACGGCGAGCTCGCCCTCTACTTCGCTGGGGCCGGGAATGTGACCGCCTTGGGGTCAATCGCCTTGGCGGCGAGGTATTCGTCCAGCGTCTCACGGCTCCAGAAGGATGCCACTACGCGGCTCTGCACCTTCCGGCCGCCAGGCGTGCGGCTGATCTTGTGCAGCTGGAGCACCTTCTCTGACGCCTTGCTCTCCGTGCTGAGCTGGAGCTCTTCCGTTGTCTCCACCACGGTGTAGCGCACTTCTTTCTCCACAACGTCCTCCTCTCAGGTAAAATGAAATGGCGATAGGTAGAGCGCGATACTTACGCCTATCGGTGGGGCGGCGTGGCTTCCCTGCCTGCGGTCCCCAGCCCCTTGTGCCCCCGTTGCCGCTTCGGCAATCTGGCCGCTCTACCTACCGCCACGCGATCAACTCACCAGCGCCAGGCCGCGCGGACGCTCCGGGCGGTCTAGCGCGCTCGTGATTCCCAGCGCCGCCAGCACGCGCTTGCCTGCATCGAATTCCTCGCAGAATTGCGTGACGCCCTGCCGGAGCTTGATGATGAATTCCTCATCCCGCTCCACGCGGAAGATGCGAGACGGGAACGTGGGCGAGTAGATCACCACGTCCCACCATTTCCGGCCGGAGATCATCAGCCCGCCCTGCACCTGGCAGCGGTGCTCACCGTCCAACCCGTCCAGCAGGTAGCCAATGTGGTGCTTGGCCGCGGGCACTTTGATCTCCAGCCCGCCGTCCTCGCCCACCAGCCCGTCCGGGCTGCATCCGGCCCGGCCGTCATCGGTGAGAAGGAACCCGCCCGGCGTGATCTCGGCATCCCGCTGGAGCTCGTACCACGCGCGCGCGTCCTCCTCCATATCCGTGCCGCGGGTCATGAACCCGCTCTCCGCGTCCACCACTGGGTAGCCCAGGTGCCACTCTGCCAGCAGCTCGTTCCGGTACGTGAAGCGGGCCGCGGCCAGCTGCGCCTTGGCCGGGGTGAGGATGCGGTGAAACTGGCTGGCGGTGGGCAGCGCGAGCCGCGCGTCTATCCATTCCGCCGAGCCCTGGATGAGCGGCAGGTGAATCATGGGCTAGTCCCTCCCCGCGGCCGCAGCCTCTTCCCGGTTCGTGAGCGCATCCATGGCCCGCTGGAAATCCGCCTTTCTGATTTCCTTGAGCGCGCCCACCCCGAGGAACCGGAGGAACCGCGCGAGCACCTTGTCCTTATTCTTGGCGCGCTCCTTGGCCTTCTCCAGCGCGTCCTCAATGGCGATGAGCTGGGCCTCATCAATCGGCGTGGGGTCCACCTCGGCCGCGTCATCATCATCATCCGTGGTGATCAGCCCGAGGCCCTGGATGAGTGACCAGCGCATGGCGTACTTGACGGCCGCCCCGTATTTCTGCTGATCGTTCATCCCGGCTTTGCTCGTGGTGGGGCAGGAGAAAAACGAGCTCTCCGAATGGCCGCCGATGTGCCGGAGCACAAACTCCACCGTGACCAGCGCCGCCTCCGGCTTGGAATTCCACGAATAGCTCAGCCCGAGCTCATTGCAGAGCGGGCGTACAATGGCGTCAATGTCGTCCAGTAGGGCGTAGGAAAATTTCACCTTGCCACCCTTCTCTGAGACGTAATCCACCTTGCCCTCTTTCTTGATGCGCGGGCACCGCTGCTGAAAAATGGCCTTGGCCTCAAAAAAGAGGCGCGCCGCCAGCTTGGCGTCCTCGCGTTCCTTGAGCGAGACCAGCCGCTCCAGGGCTTCCACCGGGCTCTTTTCCTTGAGCGCCAGCTCTATCAGGCGGTCCATGCCGCCATCGGTGGGCTTGAGACTTACCTCCAGCGGCCGCTGCATGGCCGTGCCGGGGTCACGCTCTGGTGCCGTGCTTCCCATGTCTACCTCGCTCCAAGGTGAAAGACGTGCCCCTGGCTGGCTTCCTTAACGGTTGAGCCCGAGTATTCGCCACACCGATAGAGTTGTACCGTGGCGCCGTCCGCGCGTATGTGCCGGGCGGTTCCAGCCAGGGGCTTAGCCATGTGTCCGCTTCCAGTCGCGTTGCCAATGGTCCCACATGAAACCGAGCATGACCAGACAGAGCAGCGCCACCGCCGTGGTGGCGAAGTTGAGCTGACGCTCCAGTGACTCCACGTGCTGTATGAGGAGACTGAGGCCCTGCGCCCCGCCTATCTGGGCCACCTCCTCGGGGCTGATGTGCACGACTTGCAGTAGCGCGTTCACAGCAACCCGCGCCAGCTACCGCCGCAGATCAGCCCATGCTCCGGGTTATCGCTGGCGATCTCCAGGCCCTCGGCGTGCTCGCACTCGTGCGCGAGAATCGCGTCCAGCTCGGCGCCGCTGCGGTAGTCTCCCGGCCGCAGGCTCCGCCTGAAACTCACGGAGATCATTTTGCGCGCGTGATCACACTTCCCGCCTATCTGGCCGGGAAAGCCGGGCGTGCTGGCGTCCTCGCAGAATTCCACCAGGCGCACCTGATACCCGGCACGCGCGGCACGGGCGAGAAGCTCAGGGGAGAGGCGCAAGGGCCTCCTGCTTTCGCGCGAAAAACAACCGCGCGAGCTTGGGGCAATCCAACGCCCAGACCGCATCCAACTCCTCCGGGGTGAGGCTGGCCAGGACTGCCGCCAGCCCACGCCAGCGGCCCACGCGCAGCTCGCTGTCCGGCTCGTGCTCATCGGAGATTTCTATATAGGGCTTGCGCTTCATCGTGGAGCGCTTGCCCTGCGTGTGACGCATCCGCACCAGCCAGAGCAGGGCGCTGCGCTCACCTGCCTCCGGGTTGTCATCGGCGCCCCAGAGCGCACCCCAGCGTGCGCTCCCCGGCTGACGCTCCGGCCGCTCGGGCGGACTGGCGCACCAGCAGGCGCAGATTTCCCCGTACTCATCGCGGGCCATGTAGCCACGGCGGATAATGCCAGGCGGGAGACTGAGCTCGGGCGTGGTAGTGGTGGTCATGCGTGTGCCTCGCAGCACGCGAAGAGCTGGCCCTCTGGTGTGCGCCAGCACCCGCACGCCTCGCCGCGGATAATCTCCCGCGCGCCTATGCTGATCACGAGCCCGGCCCGGTGGGGCATGGTGGAGGAGCTGTCAGCAGGCTTAGCCCCTCGGGGTGTGCTTAGTGAGGACGCCACACGCGACTGTGCGCCCGCCTGCTCCTCACCCCGCCTTGCGGCCACCAATCCCCGCGCGTTCAGAAATTCGGCCATTTCATTGAGCGTGGAATCGCTGGCCGTCCAGATTTCATCTAGGTTGCGCTGGAGCTCAAAGGCCACGCCAATCTCCGCCCCGCTGATAGGGGCGATGCGGGCACGGCGGAGCAGGTTGTCCAGCTCCCTGACGTAGCCCAGCGCGCTCTGTCCGTGTGTCCATGGCCCCGCCTCGGTGATCGTTTCACCGGGGAGCGCGTTGATCATGATGCGCAGCGCGCCCTCCACCAGGTTGAGCAACTCCTGCGCGCGGGTCATAGCACGCCCGCCGAGCTGTACCGCGGTTCCCATACCGTACCGGGTGGGCCACGATGCCCCAGCACGTGACGGAGCGCGCGACGGGCCACCGAGAGTGAGACACCTTCATAGACCAGCGGCGAACGGCCGGGGAGCTTGGCCACCCACGCGAGTGGGCGGCGTTTCCGGGTGGCTCCAGTGGGCCGGGGCTTCTTGACGGGCGGCGCCTCCAGCAACCGCTGGACGCAGCGGGCGCAGCTCACCAATGGTGGCGAGGCGTGCGGGCAGCGGGTCACTGGGCGGCCTCCTTGGGGCGGCGCTTGAGAAAGGACGGCGGGGCGGTAATGAGGTACGTGCCCACGTCAATGCCCTTTTTGCCCTGACGCTCGGCGGCCCAGAGGCCGATGGCTTCCCATGCGACGGCGGCGTTTCGGTAGTGGCCTCGCTCGTAGTCGTTGCCCTTCACATCGTACCGCACGAACCAACCGTGGTCGTCCCGGTCCACCTCTACCTGACCGAGACTTCCGGTGCGGAGGGGGCGCTGGAGCTTGAGCTCTAGGAAATCTCTCACGCCGCTCACTTGCGCCCCCACTGCGTCAGCGGCACCACGGCCCGGAACGTGTAGGGCCGTCCGTCATCCCGCTTGGTGTGCACCTTGAGGCTGGGAGTGAGTCCATCCACCGTGTACGTGCGGCCGCCAAAGGTGAACGTGCGCCCGTAGTCCTCGGGCGTCAGGCCAACCAGTTTGTGAAATTCATTAAAGGCAATTCGTTCCTTGGATTGTACGGAGCCGTCCGTCATCCGCACCGCCACGGAAAACCGCAGGGTAGCCGCGCCCGCCGGGTCATATTGTCCGCCTGCTTGCGCGATCACGAGGCCGTGTTTCTTTGCCACGCCTTGGAGCGCTGCTTCCATCTCCGTCTGGAGCTGCGCAATGGAGTGCTTGTCAAGGTGTGTCATTAGAAGGTGAACCCGTTGCCTACAGTAAACAGCACGTGGGGGGATGCGCCGGAGCGGAGAAAGCGCCGCCATCCCTCGTACTCCATGCCGACTACTTCCCCCTCTGAATCGTCACCGACATAGCGGCCCACGGCCACCGTGTGGTGGCGGCGGGGTTCCTCGGCGCCGCTCTGCTCATCGGTGGCAAGGAAATACGTGGTCTCGTTTTCGGCGTGCCGGAGGGCGAGACAGCCACCCCCGGTGTGGTACTGGAACCAGCCACGGACTTCATGGAGCGGGCGGCGGCCATTGGTGGCCGGGGCCATGGGGGTGGGGCGTTGAGCGGTCATAAGTACCTCTCCTAAGCGGGGAAAGGGGTTGAACATCGCGTACAACAAGGGTAATAACGGGTACCGAAATACGCAAGCCCCAGCCCCCGGTCCTTGCGGAACCCACGCCGCCAGGTCTATTATCGGGCCATGAAATTAGCCTGCCGCGAATGCCGGAAGCCGCTGCCGTCACGGCCCAAGGGCCAGCGGGGCCGCGCCCGCCACTACTGCAATGAACGATGCAAAAGCCGCCATCGAAAACGGGTCTGGGCGCTCGGCCGGAAGGCCGCGGCGGGCGGGCTGTCGTGAGCGCCCAGCTAGAGCTGGAGGACGTGACCCGGCAGGCCACGCAGCGCCAGCGAATTCTGGACTGGATGCTGGGGCACGGCGAGCCCCGTTCGTTGAACGAGATACGGGCGGCGTGTGGCGGCTCGGATACAGGCAATTCAGCTGCGCTGCGCCGCCTCCGCAAGGAGGGTTGCTCGGTGAGCTGCAAGCGCGCGCCGGGCGCCGTCTGGCTTTACTGCGTTCGCCTCAGTCAACCCGGACAATAGGACGAGCCTTTGTGACCGCGCCCCCGCCCGTGCTCCCCTCATCCCCTGACGTGCGGGTGTACTACAACGAAAACGACCCGTACATGGTGAAATGGCTGCGCGAGTTGATGGCGGAGGACGCCATCCCGCGGGGTGATATAGACGAAAGATCCATCAAGGAGGTACAACCAGGTGATCTCCTCGGATACACGCAGTGCCATTTCTTCGCTGGCATCGGGGGATGGGCCTACGCCCTCCGGCTCGCCGGATGGACAGCTCAGCCTATTTGGACCGGGAGCTGCCCATGCCAGCCCTACAGTATCGCCGGACGACAAGCCGGAGATGCAGACCCCCGGAATTTGTGGCCATTCTTCCGGCGACTCATCGCCGCACGAAAACCTCCAGTCGTTGCTGGTGAGCAGGTTGCGCAAAAACTTGGCCGGGCGTGGTTCGCCGCTGTTCGCGCTGACCTGGAGGAGTTGGGATATGCCGTCTGGGGCGCCGCTCTCTGCGCTGCTGGCGTCGGCGCACCGCAACCCCGACTCCGCACGCTCTTCATGGCCTACCCCTCTGGCCCACGAGGCCCGGCTGGGGTTTCAAGATCGCTCCACCGGAAAGAAGGGTACGCAGGAATCGTTGAGCACGGTGGCGGTGCTGAACTATGCGCCGGAGAGCGACCCCCGCATCCAGTCAGTGCTTGGGAGCCGTCCCAGTGGCTACCGGGTCGCTTCGGTAAATCTCGCCCAGTTGGACCCGGCATTTACCCTCTGGCTCATGGGCTACCCAGCCGTGTGGGCGCGCTGCGCGGCGCGGGTAATGCCATCGTCCCGCAGCTCGCGGCGGCGTTTATAGCCACCTACATGGAGGTGTGTGCCACATGATGCCCCGACGCCTCATTCATGCCCATGAGATAGACGAGCTCCGCGACGAGGACCGCCCGGACCTAACCGAGCGGCTGAACGCCAAGGCCCGCCAGCTGCAAAAAGATTTCCGGCTCAATGTGCAGGCTGAGCCGGAAGAGTCCTGGCCGGAATACTGGCAGCGCATGGGGGCCTACGTGCTCATCGCCCTCTATGAGATCGCGGCGCTCGCTGGACTCTTTCTGCTGGGCCGCTGGCTCGGGAGCTGGCTGTGAGCGCGATTGATGTACGCACATCCGAGACCTGGGGCTCACGCTGGACAAGGAGCAGAAGCGCGCCTACGCCGATGCCTGCGCGCGCATCCACTCCATCTATGACTCGGACCCCACGGACATGCAGCGGCTCTGGCTGCTGGAGCGCGTGATCACGCGGCGCTCGGTGGCTGATCTCATGGGCTGCGTGCAGCTCCGGCTCACGAACGCAGGCAAGGCGTGGCTGGCCAGTAGGGGGCTGGCGGTCACGTGAGCGACTTAACCGAGTTACTGGATGAGCTGGAAGGAATCCAGAGCGGCTACGAGATGTGCGGGAGCGTGGGCGAACGCCGAGACCTAGACCGGGACCGCGCGGCGTGCCGTGCCAAGATTCAGGCGCTCTTCGCTCCCGCGGCGCCAGGCGGGTTGACGCTCAGCGAGCTCCTGGCGCTGGCCGAGGCCCACCGGGCCGCGCACTGGGGCGGGCCGAGCTACGAGAAGGTGGCGGAGTGGCTCCACGCCCGCGGCGTGCGAGTGGTGGTGTGAGCCGCCGTTCCTTCATTCCCGGTGGTGGCACGCTGCCGCCCCGTGGTCACGGACTGCCCCCACTCACCATTGGCCAGAATGATCGCGCGATAGATCAGCAGCGCGAGTCTGACACGCGCCCGGCGCCCGCCCCGTGCCCCCGCTGCGGGTACGAGCGCCAGGCGCAGCTCTCTCGTGGCCGTATCGCGTGCGTGCGCTGCGGCCATCCCCCTGCCGAGGAGGTTGCATGAACGTCCCCACGATTCAGATGCCCAAGAAAGACGCGCTGAAAAAGCTGGCAGGCTATCGGCACCAGCTCCACCTGCGGGCAGACGCCGAATACGAGGCGGCGGCCAAGGGCTACGCCGCCCTCGCCAAGGGCGCCGTGCTACTGGACCTAGCCGAGGTATTTGCGGAGTGCCCGCGCGATCACAAGGAGCGGCCCATGCTGGCGATTGCCCGCGCTGATCGGCGGCAGGTGCAATTCAATTGGAGCGGGCCGGGCACCTACGTGTTTGACACCACGGGCCGCTGGAGCGGCCGCGGCCATCGCATGCTGATTGTCCGCGTGCCGAGTGGCGCCCCGCGTGACAGACAGCGCCAGCCAAACGATTGGGAGGGCCGCGGCCACGCGCTCGTGCCCATGGTTCCGGCTGACGTGCGGCCGCGCCACGCGCTCAACAAGTGTCACGTGCTGTGGGAGGTGCCGGAGTGGGCGGACAACCGCATCGGCGCCGTGCCGCATGACCCCTACCTCCTCCAGCATCTCGCAGGCTCGCTCTGGGTGGTGCTGGCGGAATGGGATTTGACGCCGCTGGAGCAGGCGATCACGCGCGGCCGCATTGACGCATGAGCAGCGGGCCTGCGTGCTGGTGCGGTGAGCATCGCAAGCGCTTGTCCGTGCGGCGCTGGGTGGTGACGCAACGGTATTGCAATCATTCGGCGTTCAGCGGCTACCAGCACACGCCGAGTGACTGGTCCGCCGTTCGCTGCTTGGAGTGTCATGCCACCTGGCGGACCAAAGCCCCCTACGTGGTCCGGCTCCGCGATGCAACGGACGCAGACCTGGGAATACCGCGCGCATGACACTGCCCGTACCCAAACGCCCGGCACTCACGGAGCAGAGCATCCAGCGGGAGCTGGTGCGCATGCTGGGTTATCAGCGCGTGCTCGTGGTGCCCAACCTCCGTTACTACCATGAAATGGATTTGGCGGCGCTCACGCCCGCAGGCTGCCTCTGGGAATATGAGATCAAAGTCTCGCAGCATGACTGGAACCGGGACCGGGAGAAAGACGTGATACCCGAGGTACCGGAGTGGGCCAAAGCCAACCCGGACTGGGTGAAATTCTACTCAGTGCCCCGCCGCCGCCTCGCGCACGTCAAGCGCTTTTACTACGTCTACGCCGAGGGGCTCACGTGCCCCAGCTGGGTGCCGGAGTGGGCGGGGCTGATCAGCGCGCGCCCCTGCCCCCACCACGTGGAGCTCACACACGTGCGCCCGGCTACCAATCGCCGGGTAGAGAAGCCCCCGGAAAAATTCCGGCTCGCCATGCTGCTCTCCATCTATCACCGTTACTGGGCGCGGGGCTGATGCTCACCATTCAGATTGCGCGGTGGTCAGACTTCCAGCATTACAAGCGCCGCCGCCCACCCTGGCTGCGCCTCTACCACCGTTTGCTGGATGACCCGGACTACCGCCGCCTGGAGCCGCGCGCCCGGTGTTTGCTGATTGATCTGTGGCTGCTGGCGAGCGAAGAGGAGCACGGAAAATTCAGCGTAGAGCTGCCGGATTTGGCCTGGCGGCTCCGCTTGCAGGATGCTAGCGCCTTGCTAGCAGACTTGGGCACGCTTCATGCTGTGCGCGACGTAGAGAACCGCCACAAGTGGCTCACCGTCAACGGATTAGACGGAAATGCTAGCACGCCGCTAGCAACACGCAAGCAACATGCTACTCCAGAGACAGAGACAGAGACAGAGACAGAGCAGAATACCCCCCTACCCCCCTCTCCCAGAGAAGGGGCTCCGAGCACCGCCCTGGCCACGCGCGCCGAGCCCTGGGCGGTGCAGGCCGAGCGCCTCCGGCATCACGTCAACGGGTCAACCGCTGATCTCATCGCCGCAGGCCAGCTGGTGCTGAGTTACTTCAATGCGGTCATGCAGACGCACTACCGCTGGAGCGCCAAGACGCAGCGGTTTATCCTCGCGCGTCTCAAGGAGAGCCGCTCAGTGGCCGTCATGTTCCACGTGACGGATGGCGCGGCCAAGGATGACACGATCATGGGACGGCGGAACGATTCCCCCGCAGGCGGCTACAAGCGCATCAGCACCGTGTTCCGAGACGCCGAGCAGATAGACCGTTTTCTCATGCTGAGCGGAGCGAAACCCGGTGAGCCCCACCCCACGCTGGAGGAATTCCTCCGCACGAAACCGAAAGACTCGTGAGCCACGAACTGCTCACCATCCCGAAACGCTGCCTCCGGCACGGCATCACCTGGGACGGCCCGAGCTTCACACCCCTCACCGAGGATGAGCGCACGGTGGGCTATCGCGTGTGGCCGTGTGAGCGGTGCGTGGATGCGTTTGACGCGCGCATGGCCAATCTCGCGCTGCATCCAGCGATGCCCACCACCCCGCGCGCCCGGCCTGGTATGCGTGATCTCCAGCTCCCGGCCGAGGTGGACACGCCACCGCCACCAGCGCAGCAGCTCCTCCTGGGGAAGCCCTTGCAGCGCGAGCCAGGGGAGGATTGATCTTGCGTACACGGCTGGAGTTGGCACAGATTGCGGCGTGGATGATCACGAGGCCCCGCCCGCGCTCCCTCCCGCTGCCGCTGCGGAAAAGCCTGCGCCGCTCACGCCGATTGTGGGCACGATTGGTAGGCCGTTCCAGAAGGGCGATGACCCACGCCGGAATCTCGTGCCCCCCGTCAAAGCTGGCCCTGGCCGTCCTCTCTCCCAGGTCCGTGCGCTCGCTCGGCAGGCGTTCCAGAAGGTGCGGCCGTTCGCCATCCTCATGGAGATTGCCCGCACCGCCACGAAAGAGCGGGACCGCATTGAGGCGCTCAAAATGCTGGCGCTGATGGGCTACAAGCAGGACATATTCACGGGCGTGCAGCAGGGCGGCGGTGGTGGTGTACCGCTACCGAGTGGCGAGGTGGAGGAGGAGGCGGTGCAGTATTACCTGCCGGACAACGGGCGGGCCGACAAGAAAGAGACCGCATGACCCGGCGCAGTTGGAACCGCAACCCCATTCACCTCTCGCGCGGATTCGTGACGGGGCGTGACACTGATCAGGGAGACGCGCTCTGCGGCACGCGCGGCACGCTCAAGCATCCTCCGGCCTCGGCCCTGGCGCCCGTCACCTGCGGCGTGTGCCTGCGTTGCTGGAGCTCGCTGCCAGCGAGTGTGCGCCAGCTGCGGGTGCAGCCCGCCTGATGCTGGAGCGCCTGGCCTACTTCGGTGGCCCGCACGATGGCGGGCACTGCTCCACCGCCTCGCGCTTTCCGCATGGCCACCAGCTCACGGTCCACGTGCCCGTCAAAGCAGGAGAGGGCATCGGCCTCCGTCCCGTGGGGCGCTACGTGGTAGAGCGCCTCGCGCCAAACTTCGCCTTTCTCCGCTGGGAGCAAGCCCAATGACTGGCCCGCAATTCATGAGCGCCCCGCTGCCCGGCTTCCGTGGCCTGCGTGTGCACTTTGAGCAGGACTACGGCGCGCCGGGCTTTGATCTGCTGGTGGATGCCGGGGACATTCGCCTCATGCTCACGGTGGAGGACGCACAGCAACCCGTGCGGGCTTCGCGGGAGGAGGTAGAGCTGGCCCAGCGCATCGCGCAGGTGTTGGCGTCCGCGGGAGTGTCTCGGGGTTTGCTGCGCTCGCCTCATGGCGGGCTCGCGCTCTGGGCGCTCGCGCGCTACTGCCTGGAGCAGATTGAGGTGCAGCCGCCGCTGCCAGGCATCTACCTCCACCAACTCACCGCATGATCGCCCCCGCCCTGCTGCTGCAAGTGGTGGCGTCCTTCACCTTCACGAATGGTGCGCGCGTAGAAGTGCGCCGCGACTCCGGCCCGGACCCCGTGGCCCTGCACATGAGCCAGGGTATCCGCTCGGCCACCCAACGCCTGGACGCGAGCACCGCAGGGCACTGGGCCTACGAGGCGGCCATAGCGTCCACCATTGGCAGCAGGCTGCTGGCGCCCGATTCGCTGGAGGGCTACGCGCGCGTCCTCAGCGCGTTCACCGTGCGCGTGAGCTGTGGCCGGGCAGGCTGCAAAGCCACCGTGATCAATCTCCAGCTCTGGGGCTCCAGCTACGCCTACCTCCGGCCCGGCCCGTTGCCGCTCCCGCAAATGCTCATCCTGGCGCAGGCCCTCCGGCAGGCGGCGGGCTTGCCGAATGTTGGCGCGCCGCCCTGGCCCTATACCTGGCAGCAACCATGAGCGCGCATAGCGTCATTGAGCTCTATGACTTCGGCGCCAACCTGCGCCTGGCGGTCACGAACGTGCTGCGCGAACGTGACCCGGCGCGCTGCGAGCCCAAGATCGCGCGCGCGGAGTGGGAGCGCGCGATACGCGGCGACAAGCCTGCGCAGCCCGAGCCCCTGGACCCGCGCGCGGAGGCGCTGCTCTCCAAGTCCCTGCTGGTGCGCCCATGACCGTCTACGTAGACGACATGCGCGCGCAATTCGGCCGGATGATCATGTGCCACATGATTGCTGATACCCCGGAGGAGCTGCGAGCGATGGCTGACACTATCGGCGTAGCGCGCCGCTGGGTGCAGCATCCCGGCACGCCCCGTGAGCACTTTGACATTGCGCTCAGTAAGCGCGCGCAGGCGATAGCGGCAGGCGCGCAGTCCATCACGTGGCGCCAGCTCGGGGAGATCATGCACGCCCGGCTCAAGGCGGCCGCCGTCCACAATTCCACAGCGTTGTCCACACCCTGACCGCCCCCGCGATCTCGCGCCGCATCGTGCGCCCGCAGCCGGGTGGCCAGGAGGCGTTCCTCGCCAGCGAGGCGGACATTGCGATCTTCGGCGGCGTGGCGTTCGCGGGCAAGACATTCGCGCTGGAGCTGGAGCCCATCCGCCACCACAAGGTGGGCGGGTTCCGCGGCATCATCTTCCGGCGCACGCGCCCCGAGCTCACGCGGCCGGGTGGGCTCTGGGATGAGAGCAAGAAGATTTACCCGCACCTCGGCGCCGAGCCCCTGGTAGGCCCGCTCAAGTGGACATTTCCCTCGGGGGCGGTGGTGGAGTTTGGCGCGTGCCAGCTGCCCACCGATGTAGAGAGCTGGAAGTCCGCGCAGATCGCCTACCTCGGGATTGACCAGGCCGAGCTCTTCACCGGGCCGATGATCTGGTATCTCTTCGGCCGCAACCGCACCACGTGCGGGATACGACCGTACATGCGCATGACCTGCAACCCGGACCCGGACTGCTGGCTGGCGGAGTACGATGAGCACAACCGCACATTCAATGGGTTTCTCGGCTGGTGGCTCAACCCGGACACCGGGCTGCCGATTCAAGAGCGCGCCGGGCAACTCCGGTGGATGCTGCGGGCCGGGGACGAAACGGACGCCATCCTCTGGGCCGATTCGCGCGAGCAGGTGATTGCGCTGGGCCGGGAGCGCGGCATCAAAGAGGCGGACCTGCTGCCCAAGAGCGTGACATTCATTCCCGGCCACATGGAGGAGAATGTGCTCGGGATGCAGGCGGACCCTGGCTACCGGGCCACGCTGCTGGCCGGGACGTTCATTGAGCGTGAGCGCCTACTGAACGGCAACTGGAAAATCAGGGCGAGCACGGGCAACGTGTTCAGCCGCGGCTGGTTTGAGATCGTAGACGCCGTGCCCGTAGGCGCCCAGCGCGTGCGCTATGGCGACAAAGCGGCCACGAAAGACAAGACAGAGAAGGGCAACCCGCGCGGCGCGCGCTCGGCCTCGGTGCGCATGGCCCGGCACAATGGCATTTACTACGTGGAGCACGCGCACGCCGCCCGCATGAACGTGGCGGAGCGGGAAGCGCTCTGGCGGAGCCTGGCGGAAACGGACCCCGAGGGCACGGTGCAGTGGGTGGAGCAGGAGCCGGGCTCAGGCGGCAAAGAGAGCGCCGAGGCCACTATCCGCAACCTGGCGGGCTTCTCGGTGTACGCCGATAGAGTCACCGGGGACAAGCTGCTGCGGTCCCAGCCACTTGCGGCGCAGGCATATGCTGGTAATGTGAAGCTTGTGCGCGGCCCCTGGAACGCTGAGTTTTTGGATGAGCTGCACGCCTTCCCCAAGGGCGCGCGCAAGGATTCGGTGGACGCCGCTTCGGGCGCGTTCAACAAGCTCGCCGCCCATGCGGGCCTGCTGGTGGTATGAGCGCACCCGCCACCGCGCGCAGTGACTCGGCCCCGCTCCGGGCCGAGGATATCATCCGCCTCCATCGCAAATTCAGTGGTCCCTCCAAGCTCCGCCGCCGCCAGCTGCGTGGCATGGGGAAGTGGCCGCGCCCAGCGTTCCGCGGCTTCCTGATTTCGGAGGGCGTGCTGCGGGATGATCTGCGCGTGGAGCGTGCAGGCCCCATTCTGGGTGTGCCCGTGTTCACGTCGCCTGCCATGCCGCCAGGTCTCATTCTCGGGTTTGCCCGATGAGTCCACGCCTCCCCTCCGGCTACACCGAGACCCCCGCCAAGCCCGGCATGCTGGCGCGGCTTGCCAATCTCTTCCAGGCGCGCGCCATGCCCGCCTGGTTCAGTGACTCCAGCGTAGGCTGGAACCTTTTGCGCGGCGAGGCCCCCGGCCAGTTTCAGGCCACGGGCCGAGAGGCGCGCATTGTGGGCTGGGAGCGCAACGCCGTGGTGCAGGCGTGCGTGCGCGTGGTGGCCGAGCAGCTGGAGGCCGTGCCGTTTGAAGCCTACGAGAAGGACGCAGGCGGCGAAGAGCGCGAGCTGCCTGACCACCCCATCATTGGCGAGCTGCTGGAAAAGTCCGACTTTAGCATGAGCGGAGCGCGGCGCCGGGGGTTGCTGGCCGTGCACTTCCAGCTCTACGGCAATGGCGCCCTGGTGATTGAGCGCCAGGGCGGTGGCGCGGGCCTCCCCAACAAGATCAGCCGCCTCCGTCTCGTGCACCCCGAGGACATTTCCTACGCCTTTTTTAATCCCGATACGGATGCCGCCATCGAATACCAGTGGCGGGACCGTGGCGGCCGCACGCATTACTCGCCCGTGGCCGACTTCATCCACTTCCGTGATTTGGCGGGCGGGGATTGGGCGTTTGGCTACCCGCGGGCGGCGGCCGCGCTGCTGGAAATGGCCACTGATCAGGAGGGCTCGGAGTACGTCCGGCAGATGCTCAAGAATTTTGGGGCGCCGGGCATCGCCGTGCTCACCGAGGGCACGGCGCAGGACGGCGAGCTCAAGATCGCCAAGGAGAAGTGGCAGGAGGAATACGCCAACCGGGGCGGCCGCGGCTCCGTCCAATTCCTCCGCCAGGTCAAGGATATCAAGGTGATTGGCCACAACCTCCGTGAGCTGGAATTCCCTGACATGCGCGCGATTTCGCGCGAGGGCATCTGTGCGGTGTTCAACGTGGACCCGCGCATGATCTCCATTGGGAGCGCCAAGGGCGCGGAGGGCGGGCTCAGTGGCCAGCAGTACGTGGAGGCGCGGCGCCGCCTCATTCAGCAGGCGGTGCTGCCGCTCATGCGCGCACTGGAGGCCGAGCTCAACAACTGGCTGACGCCCGAGTTTGGCAATGTGTACGTGCGGTTCAGCCGCCGTGCGCTGGAGCAGCTCACGCAGGACGCCAAAGAGGTGTCCGAGCGTGGGCGCGCCGAGCTCCAGGCGGGTGGCATCTCGCGTGAGGAATTCCGCCAGATGACGGGCCGTGACCCTGAGATGGACGCCACGGACACGCTGGTGGGCACCACGGGCCGCAGCGAATACCTCGTGAGTGACGCCATTGAGCACGGCAAGCCGCGTGACCCGTTTGCGTTCGGGGCTCCGGCGCCGGGCGGCAATGGCAACGCGAATGGCAACGGCCAGCCTGCGCCCACTCCGCCCAAGCCCGGCACCGAGGGTGAGCCCGTAGAGGGGCGCACGCGCTTCTTGAGCCGGGGTATGGTGCTCACGAAAGCGCGGCGGCAGCTGCTCTGGGCGGAGATGGATGCGCGCGCCACCGCCAGTGAGGCGCCCTACCGCTCGGCGGCCGCCGCCCTCTTCCAGCAGGAGCGCGAGCTGTGCGCCGCGGCGTTCGGGCTGGAGGCGCGCGCAGGCATCGAAACGTCCCCGGCCCTGGACCCGCTGCGCCGGGTGCTGGAGACCTACCAGAAACCGCAGGGCAGCGCGTTCCGCGCCTGGCTGGAGCGCTACAAAGCGCTCATCAGCGAAACGGTGAACGTGGCGGGCGGCATGATGGCGGACAACGTGGGCCTCTCGTTTGATCTCAACAACCCGCGCGTGCAGACCGCCATCCGCAACCGGGCCGAGCTCCTGGCCACGCACGTGACGCAGGAAACCGCCCGGCAGATCACGGCGATAGTGGCCACGGGCCATGACGCGAGCCTGGGCGTGCGCGAAATCGCCACGCTGATTGATGAGGCGGTATTCGCGGGCCAGGCCCCGGTGCGTGCCGAACGTATCGCCCGCACCGAGAGCATAGGCGCGCTGAACGAGGGCGAGCTCGTGGCGGCGCGCGAGCTGGAAATCTTCCAAGAAAAGGAATGGCTGAGCCAGGGCGATGACCGGGTGAGGGACAGTCATGCGGCGCTGGACGGCAAGCGCGTGCCCATCGCCCAGGATTACGCGCCCAACCTCGCCTATCCGGGGGACCAGCGCGCGGCGGCCGAGGACGTGATCAATTGCCGTTGCGGCCAGCTCTTCTACTCCAGCGACGTGGAGCGCAGCGCCAAGCCCGTACTGGGCCAGCGGCTCGCGCGCGTGATACGCGCCGAGGTAGACAGCCGCGATGAGCTGGGCCGCCCCAAGACATTCAAGCTGATCTCCGGCCTCGCGCTGCGCGAATAATGCCGGGCGTGACTCCGGCCGAGGGCCGCGCGCTGCTCATGCAGCTCACCTACCACCGCACGAGCCTGGACCGCGCGGCGGACCTAGAGCTCCTCCTCATCTGCAACCGCTCCCTCAGTGACAGCCTGACGTATGCGGAGCTCGTGGAGCCCGTGGGCCTGGGCTACGCGCGGCGCCCGCTCTATGACACGCTCTGGGAGGTGCGCGGCGCGGACAGCGCGCGCTACGCCCCGCAGACCTGGGAGGTAGGCGTGAAGGGGTGGGCCGGGCGCGTGACGGGCTACGCCATCGTGACGCGCGCCGCGCCAGGCGGCACGCCGCGCGTGCTCCATGCCGAGCTGGCGGGCGGCGAGCCCCAGGCCATGAACGAGCTGGACACGTATGAAGTTGAGCCCCGCGTGAGTCGCTGATGGCGGGCATACGACACGCCACCCCGGCCACGCTGCCGGATGACCCGCTCTACGAAATCAAGTCCTCCAACTGGAATGAGGACCATGACGTAGACCCGGAGGCGATCACCGAGGCCATGATTGAGAGCGCCGCCCGCATCCCGGTGGGCGGCATCATCATGTGGAGCGGGGCCATTGCGGCGATACCTACCCGCTGGGCGCTCTGCGATGGCACGGCTAATGCGCCCGGCCCGGACCTGCGGGACAAGTTTGTGGTGGGCGCCAAGCAGGACCAGGCGGGCGTAGCGAAATCCGAAATTGAGGGCAGCCTCAAAGTGTCAGGCGGCGCTACGGGGCACTCCCACTCGGGCCACGCCAATCTCTCGCACGCGGGGGCCGCGGTAGGCGATCACACGGGGCTCACGCACTCGCTGGCGATTGCGGACCACCCGGACCTGACGCACGCCGCCCTCTCGCACGCCGCCACCACGATCACGCAGCCTGCGGCCACCGTCCCCACGCACTCCGGGTCTCACGCCGCGGTCACGGGCTCGCGTCCCAGCCTGGCGGTGGCCGCGGCTACCGCCTCGCGCCCCTCGGGCTCCATCGCCTCGCATGCTGGGGGTAGCACGCCTGCTCAAACCGTCACGTTTACCTCGCAGGTAGGTACGGCCACCACGGGCGTGGTCTCCGTCCCCGCCCTCACAATCACGGTTACGGGCGTCAACTCTGGCGCGGCTACGGGCAACACGAGCCTCAACCGCATCCCCCCGAACGCCAGCACGCATACCGCCAACGTGCAAAGTCATACGGGCTCGCAGCCCTCGGTCTCCGTGTCGGTGGGGTCTCAAACGCTTCCCGTGGTTTCGGCCGCCAATGCCTCCGGGCCAACACGCTCCTTTGCCTCGGGCGTAGATGTGTCCGTCCCCTCGCAGGCGATTGCCAGCGGTGTGGATGTGTCCGTGCCCACGGGCTCGCACTCGCACGCCTCCAGCGCCGTGGCCGTTGCTGATCTCAGCCTGCCGTCCCTCTCGCACCAAGCGATTGGCACGCACCGGGGCACTGATTACGGTGTCCACCAGATCACCGCGCCCGCCGCCCACGGCGTGGCGGGCACCCTCTCCCATTCCGTCACGCAGGCGGACCCGCACGCGATCAGTGCGCATGACACCGTGAGCAACGTGCCCAGCTACTACGCCCTCGCCTTTATTCAGCGGATGGCGGCGTGAGGTGGTTCCACCAGTGGGCGCCGTGGGTGGTGTTTTTCCTCGTGCTGCTCGTGATCGCCGCCATAACCGTGGAGCTTATCCCATGAAGTTTGTGCAGCTGGAAGCGGTGGCCACCAAAGAGGGGCACACGCTCTACGCCCTGGACGACAGCGGCGCCGTGTTCATGTACGATGGCCCGGCGCGCCGCTGGATTGCCTGCGGCACGGAGCGCATAGAGCCGCGGCCCGTGGGGCACGGATGAAAGGGCGCGTGTTGGTGGCGTGCCCCACGTATGCGGGCAAGGAGTACGCGCTGGACCCATGGATAGCCGCGTTTCGCGCGCTGGATTACGAGGAGCCGCGCTTCGCGTATCAAGTGGACAACACGGCGGTGACGCGCAACTACTTTGAGCTCATCCGCTCCAAGGGCATTGACTGCACCCACCTCCAGCCGTGGAAAGACTGGGACCGCACGTTCCTCCGGTGCTGGCAGCTCATTCTGGAGCGCGCCAAAGCCCTGGACTGTTACTGGGTGTTCAGCGTGGAGGCCGACAACACACCAGCGCCGGAGTCCCTGCGCATCATGGTGGAGGCCGCGCTGCATGCGCGCATCCACCTCGTGACGCACGCCTACCCGATGCATGAGAGCGCGGCGAAAGCCTCGGGCCTCACGGGCAAGGAGTTTTACTACCACGAGCTGGGCTGTATGCTCATGAGTCGCCGCCTGCTGGAGCGCGCCATTGAGGACTTTGAGGAGTACGGCCAGCTGGTGGCGGCGATCTTCGGGACCGAAAATCGGTACATGGGGGGCTATCTCAAAATGACCAACCGTTTTCGTGTCGGCCATCTGGATGGCTTTGAGCAGAGCTTTCCGAATCTCGGGCCGAGCGAGGCGCCGGGGCTGATGTGTCCCACGCCGCAGATGCCTGCGCACTACGGCACGGAGCTGCCCGCGGTCCTGGCCGGAGTGGCCAAGTGACGGCGCCCGCCGCGCTGAACCTGCCCGCCCTCCACCTGCAAGTGGTGCGCGAGTCCAAGCGCCTCAAGCTGGATATGGGGGCAGGCGCCTATCCGCGTGCCGAGGATTTCGTGACGGTGGACCAGTTCTACCCGGACGCCGATATCAAGGCGCTCATGTGGGACGTGCCGCTGCCGGATGGCTCGGTGGATGAAATCTGGAGCTCGCACGCGCTGGAGCACGTGGCCATGGGCCAGGTAAGCGCCACGCTGCTGGAATGGTTCCGGCTGCTGGCGCCGGGCGCGCGCTGCATCGTGCAGGTGCCCAACTTCGATTACGCCGCGCGCTACTGGCTGAACGGGCCAGACCGCGCCTGGGCCGAGCATTTGATCTTTGGCCTCCAGTCGCACGAGGGCGAGTTTCACAAGTCCGCGTTTACCGCGGGCAGTCTCAAGGCTGATCTGGAGGGGGCCGGGTTCCACGTGGAGCGGGTGGAGTACAAGCTGACGCACAATCAGGAAACGCTCCAGGCGTGCGCCCGGAAACCCGAGGGCACCAGCGCATGAACGGCCCCTTTCAGAAAGACGTATTTCAGAATGACGCCTATCAAGTGGTGGGAGCAGCTGCTCCGGTGGTGTTGGATGTGGACGGGGGCGGCGGCTGGGGCGGCGAGCAACCCCGTGGCCTGCACTGGCTGCACCCACGCCCGCCCAAGCACCGCCGCCTCCGGGGACGGCTCACGCCAGGGCACGCGCCCGCACCCGTGGCGCGGCTCCGCTTCCAGCGTCACGTCCGGGTCCGCGGCATGGTCTACGCCTGGCGCCCGTCTGCCATTCAGGGCCGGAGTACCTACATTGAGAGCGCGCACGAGCTGGCGCTCATCGCATCCATTGCCGAGGCCAGTTTCAGCCCGGACACTGATGCGCTCGGGACTGGGGAGCTGGACCTGCTCCTCGCGCTGAGCGCCACCCAGGAGGACGCATGAAAACCGCCGCCCCGCCCAAGCTGGAACCGCGCCGACACGAGCGGACGCTCCAAAGCCTCACGTTCCGCGCAGCCCCCGCCGAGGGGGAGCCTGCGTTCCCGCCCGGCATCATCGGCCGCGTGCAGGCGGTCCTGCTGCGCTACGGCGTGGTGGATGATCGCGGCACACTCTTCAAGCGCGGTTGCATTGACAAGACGCGCGCCCAGAAAGTGCCCGCGGGCCGGGTGGCGCTCTTCGCCAACATGGACAGCAACGGCAGCGGCTTCCATCGGCACGGCACGCGCACCCACGTGGGCGTGGTCCGCACGCTGACCGATGCCGGGGATGACGTGCTGATGAGCGCCGACATTTTCGATACGGCCGAGGGCCGGAGCGTCAAGGAGTATTTGGAGGCGGTCCTGGCGAGTGGCGCCCACACGGGCGCCAGCATCGGATTCGTGGAACGTGAGGGCGAGGTGGTGGAGATCGTGGGCGCCGATGGCGTCAAGATGCGCGCCTACCAGTTTGAAGAGATAGAGCTGTACGAGGGCACTATTGTGCCCCTCTCCAGCGTGCCGGGTACGGAGGTGCTGGCGGTACGCAGCACGGCCGCCCTGGCGGAGGAAGCGCTCCGGGCCATCGTGCCAGTGATTGGCGCGGAGCGTGCGTTGCAGATCGTTAGCCAGGCGTCACCGGAGGCACCTACGGCCGAGGCTCGCGCGGACACCCGCGCTGCTGCGCCGGAGATCGCCGCCACGGCTCCAGAGGCAACGATGGAAGAGCGACGGGCGGCACTCGCCGCGGCGCTCAAGTCGTAACCCTCTCAAGGAGTCAGACCACATGAACCGCATTACTCCGCGGGCGCTGCTGGGATTCGCGCTCGCCGTCCTCGCGCTGGCCGTAGGCTGGGCCATCGTGCCGGGCGCAGACCACCTGCTGACGGCTCTCTACGGGGCGGCGCTGCCGCTCTGGAAGGGGCTGGCGGCGGCCGGGGGTTCCAAGATGCTCATGGCTACGGCCGTGATCGCATCGCCCGAGAAGAGCCGGAAGGCCGCGGCGTTCCTCGCCAAGGCGGATGAGCTCCTGGCGCGGGTGGCGGACCCCGATATCAAAATGACCAAGGAGGAGCTGGAAACGGCCATGCAAGGCATCCGTGACTACAAGGCACGGGCCGCGGCCATCGCAGATTTCACCCCGGCTGCCGAGATTGAGCGGCAGGAGCAGCGGGCGGCCGGAGAATCGGAGGCGCAGTTTGAGACGCGGCTCGCGCGGCTCAAGAATCCCGAGCACGTACAGCCCGGCGATGAAGAGGGGCTGACGTTCCGCGCCCAGATGGAATCCATTGGCAAGGATATCGCCCGCTACTTCGGCGGTCCCAATGGCTACCTGCTGGCACTGGCGCGGGCGGGCACCGGGCGCAAGGAATATGCGCTCAGCGAGAAGCAGGAAACCGCGCACAAGCGCCTGGAGCAGCTGCATACCCGTGCGATCATCGGCACGGCGGGCGACGTGTCGCACGGTGAATACCTGCTCCCCCTCCAGCAGGTGGCGAGCATCTTCTCCATCGGCGTGGAGCAGCCCAGCTTCATGGACATTGCCACCCGCTACCCCATGGCGGGCCGCACGCTGCGTATCCCCATCGCGCAGCAGACGGACGCGAGCGGCCGCACACGGCCGCTCTCGGGCATCGCCAACGTAGGCATCATTGGCGAGGGCAGCAGCAAGACGGAGAAGCAGCCCAGCTTCTCGCAGCGCATCCTCACCGCCTACAAGATCGCGGCCTACACGGAGCTGGGTGATGAGACGCTGGTGGATGACTTCACCGGGGAGCTGGCGCCCACGGTGCAGAAGTTGATTGGCGGCCAGGTGGTGAATTACCTGGCGGAGCTCTGCTCCTATGACGGCACGGGCAGCTCCGCGCCGCTCGGCGCGTTCCACGCCAACAACGGCGCGCTGATCACCGTCAACCGGACCACGAGCCAGAGCGTGACCACGGCCGATATCTTCGCCATGTACGCCAAGCACACGTTTGGCGTGGGGCGTTCGGCCTGGTTCTGCAACCGCACCGTGCTCCCGGCGCTCTTCGCGCTGACCCTGACGGGCAACAACCTCGTGACGTTCCTCCAGAGCCTCAACGCGGCTCCCGTCATGACCCTGCTGGGCCTGCCCGTGATCGTCACGGACATGGCGCCCGTGTTGGGCGTCAAGGGTGATCTGGCCCTGGGTAACGGTGGATTCTACGCCTACGCGCTGCGCCAGGCGCTCACGGTGGAGAGCTCCATCCACTACAAGTTCCAGAACGACATTACCGCCTACCGCTTCCTCACCCGCGGCGGCGGCATCCCGATTCCCGAGAGCGAGTACAGCTACAAAGCCTCGGGCAGCGTCAAGACGGCCCCGCACAGCCCATTTGTTGTGCTGGGCGATGACATTGCCTCCTAATCAGGGGCAAGACGCGGAAAAGCCAGGTGGGGGGACGCCCCCGCCTGGCCCTCCGGGCTGGGTGCTCTGCCGTGTGATCTCACGCTGCCGGGTGGCAGGTGTGGTCCGCGAAGTGGGGCAGGAGTTTTACTGCGAGCCCAGTCTCGCGCAGCATCTCACCCACACCACGCCCCCGCTACTGGAGCGTTGTCTCGCAGGCCGCCATCCCACGCAGGCGCAGTGGCGCCCTGGAGTCGGCCGCATGCTGCGGGCGCACGCACCGGGTGCGCTTGGCGGCCAGCGCATCATTGCCTGCATCAACATCTGGAATGACCGCCCGGCGCTGGAGCGCTGCCTGCCCTCATGGTTTGAGCACGTGGACGGGGTAGACGTGCTGGACGGGGCTTACGGCGGCGGCGCGAGTGATGACGGGCTGGAGGACTACCTGGCCGAGCTCCGGCAGGCGGCGCCCGGCAAGGAGATCAGGCTGTGGCAACTGGAGAACGGCACGCAGCTGGACAAGCGCACGGCGCTGCTGCTGGCGGGGCGCCAGGGTGATCTCCGGTTCATCGTGGATGCAGACGAATGGGTGGAGGGTGCGCGCCTCCTCCGAACGCTGCCCGAGCTGGATGTGGGCTGGGTGGATATCGTGAGCGCGTTGTATCAGCGGGCCTACGGCCAGCCGCGGCTCATCCGCTGGCAGCCGGGCCTGCGCTACGCGGGGCGCCATCACTGGCTCTGGGCCGGGCAGCGACTCCTGGCGACACACCAGTACGGCGGCCTGGCGCTCCACGTGGCCACTGGCCTGCGGCTGGAGAATCGCCGCGGCCTCGGGCACACGCCCTGGCGCTCCTCTGTCAAACGTGCGCTGCATCGCACCCAGCTCAAGGCCGAGGCTACGGCGGTGGCGTTGCCCGGCCGCTCGGATGCGTCAGACGCCATGGTGGGCGGGCGGGAGGCGCTCCGCATCCTCCAGCTCACGCACTATGACCCCGGCATGGTGGCCTACCGCCTCCACACCGCAATCAACTGCACCACGCCGCACGCCTCGCTCCTGGGTTCGGCCGCCGCGCGCAACACGTTCAAGGCGCTCATGCAGTACGATATCCAGGCCGATGCGCCCCAGCTCCGGGCCGCGCTGCTGGAGGCGGACGTGGTGCATTGTCATCTGGACTACGGCGTGGTCCGAGGGTTGCTCGGCGGCGAGGAGCCCGAGCTGGGCCGCTTCGCGCATGACACCGGGCGCCTGCTGGTGATTCACCACCATGGCACCATGCTGCGGAAAATGGCGGCCTTCTACGCGCACCGGGACCGGGAGCTCGGCGCGCTCCGGCTGATCTCCAACCTAGAGCTCACGAAATACGGGGAGGGGCTGCGCTGGCTGCCCAACCCGGTGCCGTGCCGGGAGTATCAGGAGCTCCACGCGCGCGTGTGGGAACCGCATGACACCTTCCGCGTAGCGCACTCTCCGAGCAAACGGCACCTCAAGGGCACGGAGGAGTTTCTGGCGGCGTGTGAGCGGCTCCAGGCCGCGGGGCTCGCCATTGAGCCCGTGGTCATTGAAGGCATGGGCCACCGAGAGGCGCTCGCGCTCAAGGCCACGTGTGATGCGGCCTTTGATTCGTTCTGGCTGGGCATCCAGTGCTCCGGCCTGGAGGCGGCGGCCATGGGGTTGCCCGTGATCGCGGGAGACCCTTACGTGGCGGCGCAGTATCGCAGCGAGGTGGGCGCCGTGCCGTACACGTATGCGAACGATGGCGCCGAGCTGGAGGCCGCGCTGCGGCGGCTGTACGAGGAGGGAGACTTCCGCCTGGAGGAATCGGTGCGCGTGCAGGGGTACGTAGAGCGCTTTCACGATGAGGCGGCGGTGGCGCTCCGCTATCTGGACTTACTGGACGCGCACGGCGGCTGGCGGCTCCGGTTCACGATTGGCGGCGTGCGGCCGCCGTCTGTGGTGCAGGTGAGCTCCCCGCCCGAGCCCACGGTGGAGCGCGCGGCACCCATCGCGCTGGAGATGCGCTGATGGCGGGCATGACCGCGGCCAAGCTGGCGGCGATTCATACCCGCCACGAGCTCCATGCGGGGGTCCGCATCTTCATGGAGACGGGCACGTTTGAAGGCAAAACCACCCGCCTGGCGGCCGCGGAGTTTGGCCTCGTGTTCTCGGTGGAGATCAAACGCGAGCTCTACCAGGCGGCGGCAGAGCGGTTGCTGGTGGAGTGCCCCAACGTCTCGGTGCTCTTCGGAGATTCGCGCTGGGCCGTGCGCTGGCTCGCCACGCGCCTCACCGAGCCCGTGTGCTGGTATCTGGATGCGCACTGGTTCAAGCACCCTGCGGTTGGCGGCCAGGAGGAGGGCCTCCCGCTCTGGGCGGAGCTGGAGGCTATTGCCGCGCGGCCGTTCCGTGATATCGTGGTGGTGGATGATGTAAACGATTTCGGTAAACCCAAGCCCACGCCCGAGTGGGAGCAGGTCACGCTGGAGCGCATTGCGGGCATGTTCCCTGGCCACCATGAGGCGGTCATCCTCCATGATCAAGCTGTGATTTACAAATGATTCGGAGCCTCTGCTCCGTGATCATCCCCACGCACGGCTACGCCCGCATGGGCTGGCTGCGTGAGGCCATCGCCTCGGTGGAGGCGCAGGACTGTGGCCCCACCCGCTGGGAGCTCATCGTGGTCCGTGACGCGGCAGACCCCCTCTACGGGGACGAAATGCCGCGGCTCCCTCCCCGCAGCCGTTACGTGCGCGGCCATCGCCCTGGGCTCTCGGCCTCGCTCAACCGGGCGGCCGAGCTCGCGCAAGGCGAATACCTCACCGTGGTGCAGGACGATGACTGGATACTGCCCAACAAGCTGAGCTCCGCGCTGGCCGTGTTTGAGCAGCGGCCCGCCACCGAGGTGGTGTACTCGCTGCCGCTCTACGTGGATGCGGACGGCATGGGCGGCCACACGCCGCCCAAGTTGCTGGAGACCGTGCGCCAGCATCCGGTGCTCACCGCCGCCCACCTCCGGGCGGGCGTCCCGTTCCTCGTGCACGGCACGGCGACGGTGTATCGCCGCCGCGCCTGGGAGCGCGCCGGGGCGTGGGATGAGACGCTGCGCACGGCCGAGGAGTGGGAGTTTCATCTCCGGCTCCTCTCATGCGGCGCGATCTTCCACGGCATTGAGGCCGTGACCACCGTGTACCGCCAACACCCCGGCCAGAAAACGGGCACCGTGAAAACGCGGCACGGCTCGTACAACAAGCGGCGCTCCGCCACCCGCAAGGCTACGCTGGCGCTCATTCACGCGCGTTACCCGGAGCTGGTAGGCGCCCCCGAGGAGGCTGTAGTATGACGCTCGTGACCGTGGCCCACTGCGTGAGCCACCTGCGGCTCCCCGATAGCTCGGAAAACTCCCTGCTCACCATTTACCTGGCGGAGGCGCTGGCGGATATCATCGGGTACATTGGCCGCCCCGTGACCGCGGTGGAACGGAACTACACGGACCCGGCCAAGGCGGTGCTGGTGTACGGCGTGGTGCAGCGGCTTTCCCTGCCGCAGTGGCCGATTGACCCGGACAGCGTGAGTGTGGTGGATGCAGACGGGGAGACGGTGCCGGACACCGATTACGTGGTCCATGGGGAAAGCGGGATGCTGGAGGCGGTGCCGGGCGCGGCGTTCGCCAATGGCCCCTACACGATCACCGCGGACGTGGGGCTCTCCGCCTCGGAGCGCTACGCCCTGGAGTACGAGCCCATTGTGAACGGCGCGCTGCTCGCGCTCGTGGCCGACAAGTACCAGCGGCGCACGAGCCCTGGCGTGAGCTCGGAAGGCACGGCCGGAGGGCTCAGCCGCTCGTTCTCCACGGACGATATCCCGCCGCACATCAAGAGCAAGCTGGAGCGGCTCCGCCTGGTGAGCGCCGCGTGAGCTCGTTTACCAACCGCTCGCTCACCCTCTACACCTACTCCGATGGGAGCAGCGGCGGCTTCACTGTCTCCAGCTACGCGCGCCAGGGTACGTACTGGGGCAGCTTCCAGCAGGAGAACGCGCGGGAGATCACACTGGCGGGCGGTGCCAAGCAGCGGGTGGATGCGCGCGCCGCGCTCCACCTCGGCATTGCGGTGGATGAGGCCGGGCTGGTGTCCCCCGAGCTGGGCGTCTATTACCGCATCCTCGGCCGCACGGTGCACCGGGAGAGCTGGGAGCAGGTGCTCAGCCTCGCGCTCGTGCCGGACGGCGAGGTAGTAGTGGTGGAAAGCTGATGGCGCCCCGCAGCTGGCGGTCCAACATTCCTGCGGTGCAGGAGGCACTGCTCCAGGGGCGCGCGCTCGGGCTGATCGCGGCGGCCAACGTGGTGCAAAACGCCGTCAAGCGCGGACTGCGCGGCGGCTACACCTCCGGCGATTTCGTGACGGGCACCTCGCTCAATCATGTCACGCGCGGCAACGTGGAGGAATTCCACGGGGATGCCTACATCAAGGTGGGCACGGACCTGCTCTATAATCTCTACTGGGAGCTCGGCCATCATAACGCCTGGACGCGCCGCTACGAGCGGCGGCCCGTCTGGGTGCCCGCGCTGATAGACACGCGCCGGGCGCAGGCGCGGGCGTATGCCGCGCAGATCAGGCTGGCGCTCGGCAAGATTCCGAGGATTCCGTGAGCACGTTTTCAACGGAGAGCATCCTGCGGGCGATTCGTCAGCGCGCCCTGACGTTCAGCGCGCTGGGCGGCAGTACGGCGGCCACGCTCCTGGGCTCGCGCTGGTACTTCATCCAGCCCCCCGATAACGTCACATATCCGTATGCCGTCATGACCGTGCTGGACCGCCCCAAGACGGGCGAGTACAACGGGCGGCGCGAGGAGTGGCTCGTAGAGGTGCAGTTTGTGGCGCGGCCGCGCAAAGAGCTGGCGGCGCTGGAGCGCATAGCCGATGTAGTAGACGAGGCGTTCCTCGCCTGGACTGACAACGGTTCCGGGCTGATCTTCTCACGGGGCGAGCGGAGCCGCAGCCAGCTGCCGCCCTTTGAGCTCCCGGCAGACCGGGAGGTATGCAGTATCCGGGCGGTCTACACTTTCGTAGTCTGGCCCCGCTTCCTCACGCAGTACGATATCCCGTCCTAGGAGGGCTCCATGAGCAGCGGCTACACCACCCGGTTGCCAGATGACGTGCTGCTGGATACGGGCGTGCTCTACGTAGGAAACAACATCTGGGGCGCCACCCGCGGCGGCATCACGTGGGAGCCGGGCAGCGAGTGGCGGCACATCGGGTACGATGGCGAGAAGGCGCCGCGCATCGGCCTGGACCGCAAGGCGTATGTGGCGGCGAAATTCTCGGGGCGGTTCATCCACTTTGGCCCCGAGGATATTGCCAAGTTTGAGCCCGGTTCCACCACCGTAGGCTCAGACCCCAGCAGCCTGGTGATATCGCCCCAGCCTGCGGGCCAGCTCTTGGCCGAGGGGGAGTATCTCTCGCACGTCCGCCTGGTGTTTGATCGTGGGCAGGGGGGCTACTGCCAGATCAGGATGCCAAAAGCCTTCTGCGCGCAGTATCAGGTGCAGGGCAATGACCGGGCGGAGGGCGAGGTGCAGGTGACAATAGAGGCGCGCATCCCCGAGGCGGAGACGGAAGGGCATCCCGGCTACGTCATCGAAATGGTCACGGCGCTCTCGTGACGCTCGGGCCGCTGGACATTTCCACGCTGGACGGACCAGCGGGAGAGATCAAGCTGGCGGACGGCCGCGTGGTGGCCGTCCGCGGGGCTGATGGCGTGATCATGAAAGCCCTGCACCGCCTGGGCATGGCGGCTGCCAGCTTCGCGGAGCACCCCGAGGCAGAGCCACACCCGGACCTGCTGAATACCAGAATTCTCTGGGACTTGGCCAAGCGCTGCCTCCCCTCGCTTACCGAGGAGGAGGTGGACGGCTTTACCGCCATCCAGTGCGGCGTGGTGCTGCGAGTAGCGCAGGGCCGCATCCAAGAGCTACTCAAGCAGGTGGAGGCGATTGAAAAAAAAGCCGCGGGGGCCGGAGAGGCCCCGCTCCCCGCGATGAGCCCGGCGTCATCTGTGCCCGAGTAGCCGCGGCCGCAGGGCGGAGCATCCGGGCGCAGTTGTTGGAGCCCTATGACTGGACGCTCTGGGAATTCTTAACGATGCAGGACGCCGAGCGGCTGGCGGCGTGGCTCCGTGAGGCAGAGGGATTTCAGCAGGCGTTCCGGCTCTCCATGGCGCAGCACGCGCCTGACCGCCTCTGGAAAGAGTACCAGAGTTTCCTGGCGGAGCGGCCTGCGGAGACCGTGAGCCCCGAAGAGGTGAAGCAGCGCGCGGCCCGATTCGCGCAGGCGGCCCAGGACACACGGGCCAGGCAGCAACGGCGGCAGAGAAAGGAGCGGCGGCGCCATGGCAGGTGAAGGGGGAGCCCTGGATTTAGCGGCGCTCGCGCTCCGCATTGAAAGCATCGGCCTCGCCCAGGCCAATCGCGCGCTAGCCGAGCTGGAGGGCCGCGGCCGGAAGGGTGGCGCAGCGTTCGATGACCTGGGCGACAAGAGCGAGAAAGCCAGCCAGGGCAGCCGGAAACTGGAGGGTGTGCTGCGCGGCGTGGGCCTCTCTATCGGTGGTGTGGTGGGGCCTGCGGGCAAATTGGGCAACACGCTGCTGGGGTTTGCGCCGGGCGGCGTCTATGTGGGCGCCGCGGTCCTCGGCCTTGGCCTCCTCAGCAAAGCCTGGGATGATGCGGCCAAGCAGGCTGAGGAGAGCTCGGCCCGTATCGCCAAGGCGGTGGAGGCGTCCCTCCCTGGTGCGCCCAAGGAGCTGAGCGCGCTCGCGCAGCGTGGTGTCATCGGGGAAGAGATAGACAATCTGATGGCACGCGGCGCCGGACTGAGCCGGATGATTGGCACGCACGGCGACTGGACGAAAACGCGCGAGGGAAAGAGCATCCTGGCCGAGATCGCGCGGCTCCGCGGACGGCAGGGGGCGCTGGATGAGGTAGGCGCCACCGCGCGAGAGGACACGCTGGCGGGTGCCATTGGCGACCTGCGCGGCTTCCGGGCTGGCCGACTGCCCACGGTGGGCGCCGTGGACAATTCGGCCATCCTCCGGGCGCTCACCGCGGACATGAAAGAGCTGACGGCAGAAGGCGTCAAGCTGGCCGGAGCGTTTGAGGACTCCGGCGCCGCCACCCATGACTATCTGGGCGAAGTCATGAAGGGCATAGAGCTCGCGCATGACGCCGAGAAAGCGGAAATAGAGCTGGGCATGGCCGAGCAGGAGCACGCGCGCCTGGCGCGCCAGGCGGCGGCCCAGATGCTTGTGGCGGGCGCCCAGCTCTTGGCGGGCATCATCCAGAGCCTCAAGGGCGGCGACTTTTTCGGCGCGCTCGGCGGTCTCGGCAACGCACTCCTCCTGCTCTCGGCCATTCCTACGCTCGGCATCTCACCCTGGATTGGCGCCGCGATCTCCGCGGGCAGCATCATCGGCGGCTCCATTGCCTCGCCCTCGGGCCGGGCGGCGCCCGCGGGGGGCGCTCCGGTGCCTGCTGGCCCCGTCTTTCAGTCCTTCACCGTCATTGGCGAGCATGACCCCGCGGGGCAGGCGGCCATTGCCCGCATGGCGCGCGCGGGCGTCCTCCGCGGTTACGGGAGGAGTTGATGAGCTCGCAAATAGATTTCACCGATGACGTGGGCGCGGCCACCCTCAAGAGTCCCATTCCCTCACCCGGTGATCGTTTTGGCGAATGGACGCCCGGCGTTAACGAGGTAGCCAGCCTGGAGGTGCCACTGGGCGATGGCGTGACGCAGAAGTTTCTCCACCGCCGTGATTACGTGGTGAGCTTCATCATTCGGAACCTCACCAGCGCCGAGCACAGCGTAGCGCTCCGGCTCAAGCAGTGGCTACTGGCGGGTGGCGAGGTGGCGGTCACGGTGGGGGACACGTCGCTGCATGAATATGATTGCGTCCTCCGGCCCGGCGCGGAGCCGGAGCTCACGTTCGTGGACCCGCGCCAGATTGAATTTGAGATGCGCCTCCAGCTCAAGCACGTCACAGACCTGCCGCTGATCGCAGACTACTGATGCCGAGCTACGGGCCAATCATCGGCCTGGCCCAATTCACCGGGGCCGATAACTCCGCCTTTTCCGCCTACGTTGCGGACGTGGGCCTCGGCCAGGGGACCAACCCGGACGGCGGAGACCCGGCCGCGTTTCGCCTTTTTGACAACAAGCTCAAACGCCCGGACAACGTGAGCGCGGGCGTGGGGTACGCGCACTTCCAGGGCGATCTTACCCACGATCATTTCCGGCTAGAGAGTGACATGGAGCTCCGCCAGCTCTACACCGCGGGCGCGCAGAACCATGGAGCGCTGACGTTCCGCGGCAATGATCAGCTGGACGTGGACCGGGAATACGTCAAGGTGGTGGCGGTCTCGGATGCCGTGGATACGGTGCACATCTACTGGCAGCGCGTGCTGGGGAACGCGCAGCCGGAAGGCGCCACGCTCGCCACGAACCTTACTATCTCGCTGGCAGCGTTTCGGCTCTGCATTGAGGTGGAGGGCGCGCTCGTGACCGTTCTGCGCCAGCCCTACGGCGGCGGGGCGGACGTGGCGGTGGGGGATTTCACGCTGGCCACGCCGTACAATGATGCGAGTCACCGCCGTTTCGGGGTGGACTTTCTCTACGTGAACACTTCGGGCGGCGGCATCGTGGGCAACAAGTGGGACAACTACCGGGTGCTCGGGCCGAATGAACCGCCCCCAGCTCCGGCGCGGGTGCTCGTGCGATGACACTGCAACGGCAGTTTCGCTTCTCCTGGCCTGCCAGCATAGACCCGGACGGAGACCCGGTTCAGTATGAGGGTGAGTACCGGGTCAACGCCGGGGCCTGGACTTCGCTCTTTGCGCTCCAGAGCGCGCGCACCTTTGCCTGGGACACTATAGACCTGGCGGCCGGACTCTATGAGGTGCGAGTCCGCGCGCATGACGGCTTCACGTATAGCGGCTGGGTGGTGTCCGCCGTGTTTGCCGTCCACTTCTACGATTTGGTGGCGTTCCGCCTCCGTATCCGCAACGCCGATGATGACGGCGATGAGCTGGTGATCAGCTCGCTCCCCGGAGACGCGCGGCTCTGCATCAGCGGCATCCCCCATGGCGATGGCCAGGAATTCAACCCGCTCACGGGCGAGGCCACGGTGGGCGCGTGGCTCGTGGAGGCGGTGGACCGCTTTCTGGATGATGACGTAACCTGGGCGGTGACGGAGAAAGTGTTTGACGCCGAGGCCCGGCAGCAGCTCCTCTCCCGCAAGGCATTTCTGGAGATCACCCGCGATACGGGCGACACGTGGCAAGGACTGGTAACGGGGTTTGTCAATCGGTTTGAGCTCATCGGCGGGCTCAAGTGGACGTTTTCCATTGGCGAGGCCCGGCGCCAGGACCGCGAAAAGCGGCTCTTTGAGGAAGTAACTGCGGCGTTCGGCAACATCACCACGCTCATAGGGAGCCCCAGCCGGAGCTGGTGGGGGCCGCTCTACAACTACCCGGCCTATTGGGTATTTGAAGTGGTGGAAGTGGCCACCGGATATGTGACGCTGCAAATGGTGGACGGGTGGGCGCTGGATGATGCCGACTTTGGCGGCCGCATGGGCCGCCACCTCACCATTGCGGGCATCTACGCGCGCGAGCGCGCTAACGAGCTCTCGCTCCCAGAGCTCGTGCGCACCGATGGCGTGGCGCTCTCCGGGCGCTACCCCGGCATAGACGTGGAGCTCACGGGGCCGGGCGGCGGGACGTTCACGCCCACTGCGCAGCTGGGCTCCGATGGCCTCTCCCAGCTGATAGGGGACCGCGGGGAAATGGTGCTGGAGTGGGCGGCCAGCCAGCCGCTCGTGGGCGATCAGTTTGCGGTCCAGGCGTGGCGCAAGAAGATCACGCCAGACAACCCGCTCCACTACCGCGGCCACCCCATTGACCTGCTGACGGCAGGCTGGGCGGAGCTGGGCTTGGCGTATGATGCGGCGGCGGCCGCGGTGGTCCGGGCAGAGCTCGGCCCAGATATCGCCGTGCTCCTCCGGTTGACGCACAGCTACTCCCCCGAAGAGATGGAGCAAATGCTGGGCGGGCTGCTGGGCTTTGCCGTCCGCCGCAACACGGATGGCGAGCGGCAGCTCTTCCGCTCGCGTGTGCGAAACATCACCACGCCCGCCACCGAGGTGACACTCCAAGAGCTGCGCGCGGTGGAAACCCCGGTGTTTCGCGCGGAGGAGGCGCTGCTCTGTAATTCGCTGGTGATTCGGCAGAAGCGATTTATCCGCTGGAGCACCAATCAGCCGGACTCCCGGCCTGCGGATGACGTGCTGGAGATTCCCCTGGAGTTTGGCCCATTCGACAACGGGGAGACGGACCAGTACGGCGAGCATCAGCAGGTCTACGAGCTGCCGGGCATCGTGATCGCCAGCGCCTCCGGCATTGAGTACGGCTCGGGCTTTTTTGAGGATGGCCTGGCGCAGGAGCTCTTTGACCGCTTCGGCCGCGGCGGGCAGGTGGCCGAGCTGGAAGTCACGCTAGACGTGGCCGAGGTGCTGGGCGAGGAGATTCTCCTGACGCTGCCGCACCTCCCGGTGGGCGGTGGGCGCGGCGGCTCGCGCTGCATGCAGATCGTCAAGCGCACGCCCGTGGTGGGCGGCGCGGAGCTCCGGGTACTGGACACGGGCGAGGACGCGCAGCCCGCCACCAATCCCACGTTTACGCTGGCGCAGAGCGCGGTGGATGTGCGGAAATACGCGGAGCTCACGATCACGAACGCCGCCACGCTGAACGCCGCGGGCATCCGCGTGCGCGTAGAGTGGGGGTTTGGGGCGGTGGAGCCGGACGGCGGGGCGCTGCTCACGGAGTACGCGGAGGGGGAAATCCCTACGGGCGCGATCACGCTGCCGCCGCTGGATGCGGGCACGCACGTGTGGGTGCGGCTCCAGAGCTTCCAGCACGCCAAGCGCGCCGGGCCGTATACCGCCTGGGATGATGTTGACCTAGACGATTTGCAGCCGCCCTCCGATATCGTGTTCACGCCCGGCGCCACGGGTGATGACATAGTTGATGTGAGCTTTGTGGCGGTGGAAACCGACATGCCGCACGAGCTCTATAAGCGGCTCCAAGGCGCGCCCGGCTCGGATGCCGTACTCATTGCCGTACTACCGCCTGGCGCGTACAGCTATGCAGGCATCCCGGTGGACGTGAGCACGGGCTACACGTTCGGGGTGCGGGCGGTGGAGCAGCCGCCCTGGCAGGGCGTGAGCACCACGCGAGAAGAGGACTATACCGCTGGCGCCACGCCGTCTGACTTGGACCCGCCCACGTTGGATGATCTCTCGCTGGTGGAAAACTGGGTCAATGTCTACAAGAATTTTGACAGCGTTGGAGGCACGCGGCCGCTGGCTGGGTTCTCCTCGTGGCGGATTCATCCCACGGCCTCGGCCTCGGGCTTCGCGCTGGGCGCGCCTATCGAAATCTGGATTTCGCAGGAGACGGCGCCGGGCTCCGGCATCTTCACGCCCTACGCGCTGCATTACCCCACCACGGATACCGTGCCGCCTGGCGGCTATCCGTACCCGCCTACGGACCCCACGGTGGGCCGCTCCATCTCCGGCTGGACCGTTACGCCCTATGACGCCAGCCTGATCAGGGTGAAGTGCCGCCATGCGATTGATGGCGGGGCGGTCTCTGCGTTCTCGGCCGAGCAGGAATTCACGCGCGAGCTCTACCTCCCTGGCCCCCCGGATTTCGTAGCGGGCCTGGACCCGTCCGCCACTGGCCCCGGCGTTCCGTACCAGGCGGCGCCCGGCTCCGCGTTCAGCTCCGAGGCGCAGGTCTCTCCGGTGCGTGGCGGGCTCGGGGTGGATGCGAGCGCCACCGGGCCGGGCCTCGCGTACCAGTCCACGCTGGGCGCCAACTTCTCGGTGGGCTACACGCCGCCCGCGGGCACCTATGACTGGACGGCGGACACCGTGCACCGCCCGAGCTCCGACAACAACCCCGGTAATACGCTGGGCGATGCTACGCACCGCTGGTACGACATTCAGGCCATGACGGCCGTGCTAGCCACGAGCATAGGCGTAGGGCTGGCCGCGCCCACGGGCGTGCGCGTGTACGCCTCAGACGGCAACGCGATGGCCGCGGCGCTCACCACCACCGATAGAATCATCATCTCCGAGCAGGGGGCGGCCGCGGGCATGTCCATCGTGGTGGCCAGCGCGACGGCTGGCCATCGCGCGGTCTACAAGGGTGTCCGCGCAGGCGGCACGCTGGGCACGCCGCTGGTGCCCAATACCAATGATGACGTGCTGACGTTCCTGGGCGCGATCTATGACGGCACAGACACCGAGGCCACGGCGGGAATCTTTTTCAAAGTAGATGGCGCGGTCTCCAACAACGTGGCGCCGCAGCGCATCTCCTTTGTCACCTCGGCCACCGATGCCGCCTCCCGCGTGGAGCGCGTGACCATAGGCAGCACCGGACTCCTGACGGCGATCTACGGCGCGGCCATTACCAGCGGCCGGACGCTTTCATGGACCAGCGACAACGCGGCGGGCTCCCTCATCGGCGCCACCGCCACCACGGGCCGCCCGTATGGCGCGTACATCGGTACCGAGCTGGTGGTGGGCACGGACCCTGGAAGCGCGATCATCACCGGGCTCACCACGAATTTTAAGAGCCGCCTACAGGGTGGGATGCTCACCGAGGGAGGGGCGGCGTTCGGGGTTGCCGTGGTGACGTATGGCGCCACGCCGAATTTCTTTGGCTTCCGGTTCAATGGCACAAAGGGCGCCGAAACGGGCATTGTGTCTGGGAATATTCTGTTGAATCTGGTAGGCGTGGGCTACGACACCACCGGGCCGAACGGCGGCACCGGGTCTCAATTCCGCGCACAGTCCACGGAAACATGGTCAGCGACGGCGCACGGTGCGGGCCTGGCGTTCGTTACCGTTTCCAACACCACCACCACCGCCACGGTGCGCTGGACCATGGACCATGATGGGATGCTCTATCCCGGCAACTTTGGCACCGCCGCGGACAACGTATATGACGCGGGCCGCTCGGGCAGCCGCATGCGCACGGTATACGCCTATACGGGCAACTTTGCGGGCGGCGCGGTCATCATTGACGGCGCGACCGCCAAGATCACGCTGGACGGCGCGGACGGTGTGATCGCAGCTGGCTCTACCGGGATATTTGAAACGGGCGGCGGCCTCAGCATGAGCACCCGCGGGACAATGCGCTTTTTCATTGACAATGACGCGAGCGGCAGTGACTTCTATTCGTGGTACGCCAACGTCAACGCACCCGGCACCACCATCATGTCCCTGGATGAGACTGGCCTACTCACTACGGTGGGCGGTCTCAGCACCACCACGGGCACCTTTACGGGGCTCATCCAGGCTACGCTCACCACGCAGCAGCTCAGCCTGCGGTACGATGCCAGCAACCACCTGGCGGTCACGGTGGCGAGCAATGGCGCGGTGACGCTGGATGCCACGGGCGCGGGCGCGGCGTTCACGTTCTCGGATGCGGTGACAGTCAGCGCGGGCCTGACCGCCACTACCGGGACATTTTCCGGCGACGTGACCACCTCCTCCGACAACCTTACCGTGGGATTCGGCATTACCACGGAGAACCAAAACGGCATCCTCACCGTGATATCTGGGACTCACGGAGGGGCTAATGACAAGGACGGCGTGCTGCTATTCAATCGGGGCGCCACGGAAATGTGGCGCGTGGGGTTGATTGGGCAGGTAGCAACGGATGGCGCGCTCCGTATTCGGGATTCTGCTAATGGACTCCAGAAGGTTGTTATTAATGCCACCGGGGCGGGGGACATAGACTTTACTGGAGCGGTGGATAGTGACCTGGGATTCAAAAAGTCAGGCACGCAGGTGGTGAGCGCGCGCGTTACTGGGTATACCGCCTTCACGGGCTCCGCCACCAATCGCGCCACAGCCTACGACACGGCGACGATTACGTTGCCTCAGCTTGCAGAACGTGTCCGCGCCTTGCAGATAGACCTTACCGCCCACGGACTCGTTGGCGCCTAGCGCCACATACGGGAGCGTCCCATGCAGATAGACTGGGTACAAGCCACGGTGATCGCAGGCCGCCTGCCGCAGCTGGAGGTGCACGTCCAACCGCCCGAGGGCGCGGACCCGGATGACACGCCCGCGCGTTCGGTATACGTCACCGATGCGTCCCGGCTCCAGGCGGCGGCCGCCATCATCGCGGCGCTGATCACGGAGCGCGGGCTCAGTGCCAAGGCGGAGCGTGGCCTGCCCTGCGTGGTGCAATTCCGCCGCGATATCAGCCACGAGGAGCTGGGCTCGGTGCAGGTGGGCGCCAGCCTCAGCAAGATCAAAGCGGACAACGCGACGGCCGCCGACATTCACGCGCTACTAGATGCGCTGGCGGGAGACGCCGAGGCCGAGGTGGGCACGGCGGTGGCGGTGCGC
>Ga0134127_10000437_pt1 | contig 39788 bp, 41 predicted proteins | sample KB31753_FD_96459 | JGI IMG/M metagenome (GOLD analysis project Ga0134127, IMG submission 96459) | Terrestrial soil microbial communities with excess Nitrogen fertilizer from Kellogg Biological Station, Michigan, USA - KB3-175-3 | ecosystem: Environmental > Terrestrial > Soil > Unclassified ...
GCGGTCGACCTATCCGCTCAAGAAGGGGGACACCGCGCTCGTTCATGCCGCCGCCGGCGGCATGGGCCTGCTCCTTACCCAGATGGCGAAGATGTTCGGCGCGACCGTGATCGGCACCGTGTCCACCGAGGAGAAGGCGGCGCTGGCCAAGCAGGCGGGCGCGGATCACGTGATCCTCTATTCGAAGCAGGACTTCGAGGCCGAGGTGAAGCGCATCACCGGCGGGCGCGGGGTGGACGTGATCTACGACGGGGTGGGCGCCACCACCTTCGACAAGGGTCTCAACTGCCTGCGGCCGCGCGGGGTCATGGCGCTGTACGGGGCGGCCAGCGGGCCGGTGGGGCCGCTCGATCTCCAGCGGCTCAATGCGGGGGGCTCGCTCTTCGTGACGCGACCCAGCCTGAATCACCACATCGCCAGCCGGGAAGAGCTCGTCCAGCGCTCCGGCGACGTGCTGGGCTGGATCCGCGACGGGAAGATCAATCTACGGGTGGAGACGACCTTCCCGCTCGAGAAGGCTCCCGACGCGCACCGCGCGCTGGAGGGCCGGAAGACGACGGGCAAGGTGCTCCTGATCCCGTAGCTCGCGTTCGCCTTCGCATGAACGTCGTCCCCGGGCTCGAGCGGTCGGCGCGTTGGCTCGCCGGCCGCTCGACGCCCGTCTTCCGCCAGCCCGCCGTCCGCCAGAAGGAACCGCGCCGCTGAAGTGGCTGATCGTCGCGCTCGCGGGCCTGGTCGTCCTGGTGCTGGGCGCGCTGCTCGCATTGCCCTGGCTGGTCGACGCGCCACGCGTCCAGGCCTATGTCGCGCAGGCGGCCAGCCAGGTGCTGGGGCGGCCGGTGCGCTTCGCCTCCTTCTCGGTCAGCGCGTTTCCCTCGCCCGCGCTCCGTCTCAAGGGCCTGCAGGTGGCCGAGGATCCGCGCTTCGGCACCCAGCCCTTTCTCACCGTCGCCGAGGGCCGTGTCCGCATCAAGCTGCGCCCGCTCCTCGCCGGCCGCGTGGAGCTCTCGGAGTTCACCCTGGAGCAGCTCCGGCTCGAGGTGATCGAGGAGGGCGGACGGCTCAATATCGCGAGCCTCGGCGCGCCGCCGGCCGGCGGGCGCCAGGCGCCGCGGGCCCCCGGCACCGCTCCACCCGTGGCCGGGACCGCCGCCGCCATCGCCCAGGTGCACATCAAGGACGGGGTGATCCACTACGTGCGGCGCGGGGCGTCGCCCACCGATCTGCGCCTCGAGAAGGTGGACGTCACCGTGCGACCCTCGGGCGAGACCCTGTCCCTCGCGGGCGGCGCGCAGCTCGCGCCGGGCGGAGTGCGCCTCAAGCTGAACGACGCCTCGCTGGCGCTCGTGGCTGGCCGGGCCCTCGGCGAGTCGCCGCTGCGCGGCACGCTGGAGATCGACGCTCCCGACCTGGGTCCGCTGGCGCGCACCATGGTCGCGTCCCCCGGCGTGGCGGGCCCGGTCGCGGGCCGACTCCGGCTGGGCGGCACGCTGACCCAGCCCACCGCCCAGGGTGAGCTCACCGTCTCCCGGCTCATCGTCAGCGAGCAACGTCCGCAGTGCCCGGCGCCGCCCGAGCGGAAGCTGCGCCTGGATGACGTCCGTCTCCCCATCGCCTTCAAGCTCAGCCAGCTCGAGAGCGCGCCGCTCACGGCGCAGGTGGCGGGCGGGCGCCTGTCGGCGCGTCTCTCCACCGGGCTCACCGGCGCGACGCGGCCGGTGGCGCTGAAGGAGCTCGAGGTCAAAGGGGTGGAGCTGGCGCCCATCGTGGTGGACTTTCTCTGCTCGGGCTTCGCCGCCACGGGCCCGCTCGACCTCTCGGGCGAATTCACCCTCCAAGCGGGAGAGCCGATGCGGACCCTCAACGGCGCCGGCCGTCTGCGGGTGGGCCGGGGCCGCGTGGTCGGCCGCGAGGCGCTCGCTCTGCTCCGCGACATCGCAGCGGTGGCGGGCGTGGTCGGCGCGGTGGTCGAGCCCGGGAAGCCCGGCGGCGCGGCGCTGCGCCCGCTCGACTTCGACTCGGTGACCGCGTCGTACCGGGTGGTCAACGGGGTGGTCAGCACCAACGATCTCGATTATCAGGGCCAGGGACTGAGCGCGACCGCGTCGGGCAGCTACGGCCTCGCCGACGGCCGGACCGACATGTCCGTGACGCTCAGCCAGGGCCGCAACCAGATCAAGGCGCGCGTGACCGGCACGGTGGGCGCGAGGCTGTCGGTGGTACCCACCGGCGCCACCGTGGGTGGGCGCGATGCGGTCAAGCAAATCCTCGATCGGCTCTCGCGCTGAAGCGCGCGCCGCCCAGCTTGCCCGCCTCCACCAGACCCACGAAGAAGCCGTAGAGCTGGCAGTACTCCTCGTAGCGCGCCTCGCCCAGCCGCGCCACCGTGTCGGCGCGCAGGCCGCGATACATGGCGAAGCGCTCGCGCAGGATGCCGATCCACTCGCCGGAGAGATCCTCGGCCTCGATCCCCGCGAATCCGGCGCGCGCCAGCAGCGCGCGATAGCCCGGGATGCTCTGGACATTCACCGCCGCCATCCAGACGGTGAGCCGCCGCCGCTCGCCGTCGTCGAGCCTTGATGTGGCGATCCAGTCGCTGAAGGCGAGGCGTCCCCCGCGAACCAGCACCCGCGCGCACTCGGCGAGCACCGCTGCCTTGTCGGGGATGTGAAGCAGACCCTCCTGGCTGATGGCGGCGTCGAAGGCGCCGCCGCGGAAGGGCAGGGCCTGGGCGTCCCCCCGCACGGGCCGCACGCGAGTCTCGAGGCCGACCAGGCGGCTCAGCCGCGCCCCGCCCGTGCAGCGCCCCGCGTTCAGGTCCAGGGCGGTGACGCGCGCCCCGAAGCGCGCGGCGAGGAAGCGCGCGGGACCGGCGAGCCCCGCGCAGACGTCGAGGACGCGGTGTCCCGGACCGATGCCGGCGCGGCGCGCGAGCGCCTCCACCGCGGCGAGGCCGCCGTAGTGGTCCTGGTCGAGAGCGTAGAGGTCATCGGGCGCCAGGCGGGGGGCGACCTTCCCCTGACGGCGGAGCGCGTCGAGCACTTGGGGCGCGCTGATGGGGTGCCGATCGTAGAAATCGATGACGCCCGGGCCGAGGTCGGTCACCGGCATACTCTACCGTGCCGGCGCCGGGGCCAGGGTTGAAGTGCTCCCTACCGTATGGTACAAGAAGGCGGTTTCGATCCGCCCCATCCACAGCCAAAGGAGTGCCGAGGGAGCCATGACAAACGCCGGAGCCGCAGCGGGAGCACCGCCCATGAAGGCCGGGCTCGAGGACGTCGTCGTCTCCACCACGGAGATCTGCTTCATCGACGGCCACAAGGGCCGGCTCGTGTATCGCGGCTACGACGTGGACGATCTGGTGGCGCACTCGAACTTCGAGGAGACGGTATTCCTCCTCTTCCACGGGCGGCTGCCGAACCGCAAGGAGCTGGAGGCGAACCAGAAGACCCTGTCCGCCACCGCGAATCGCCGGCTGCCTCCCAAGCTCATCGCCATGCTCCGCCAGCTCCCGAAGAAGACCACCCCCATGGAGGTGCTGCGCACGGGGGTCTCCGCCCTGTCCGCCTTCGATCCCGACGCCGCCGACAACTCGCATGACGCGACGCTCAGAAAGTCCATGCGGCTCACCGCCCAGATGCCGACGCTGGTGGCGGCGTGGGAGCGCATCCGCCGAGGCAAGAGCCCGGTGGCCCCGAATCCGAAGCTCTCGCTGGCCGCCAACTTCCTCTACATGATGAGCGGGAAGAAGCCCACCGAGCTGGCCACCAAGACCTTCGACGTCGCCCTCATCCTCCATGCCGATCACGAGTTCAACGCGTCCACCTTCGCCGCTCGCGTCACCGCCGCCACGCTGTCCGACGTGCACTCCGCGGTGGTGTCCGGTATCGGCGCGCTGAAGGGCCCCCTGCACGGGGGCGCCAACGAGCAGGTCATGCTCATGGTGGAGAAGATCAAGGACCCGGCCAAGGCCGAGGCCTGGATCCGCAAGGGCATCGCCGACAAGATGCGGATCATGGGCTTCGGCCACCGCGTGTATCGCGTGGAGGACCCGCGGGCCAAGCATCTTCGCCGGCTGGCGCTGGAGCTGGGCCGTCAGGCGGGCAGCACCGCCAACCTGGAGATCCTGGAGACGGTGGCGCGCGTGGTGTCCTCCGAGAAGCACATCTTCCCCAACGTGGATCTCTTCTCGGGCGCCGCCTACTCCTCGATGGGCATTCCCACCGATCAGTTCACGCCCATCTTCGCCATGAGCCGCGTGGCCGGCTGGGCCGCCCACGTGCTCGAGCAGCACGGGAACAACCGGCTCATCCGGCCGCGGGGCGAGTACACCGGCTCCCTCGACCTGAAGTACGTCCCGCTGGCGAACCGGTAGGGGCGGGGGCCCGCCTCGGCGCGGCCGAGCACGGAGGCGCCGCCGTGCTCCTGAGCGTGGTGCTGGTGGTGTACAACCAGCTCTCTCTCACGCGGGCCTGCCTCGAGAGCCTGCGCGCGACCACGGTGCCCTTCGAGCTCTGCGTGGTGGACAACGGCTCCCGCGACGGCACCGAGGCGTATTTCCGCCGCTTCCCCCTGTCCTACCCGCTGCGTTACGAGCGCAGCGCGGAGAACGTGGGCCTCATCCGCGCGCTGAACGCCGGCGCGCGGGCGGCCCAGGGCGAGCTCCTCTGCTTCCTGCACAACGACACCGAGATGCGCGAGGCGGCCTGGCTGGCCCGGCTTCGCGACGCCGTGACCGGCGGCGAGCGCGTGGGGCTGGCCGGCCTCTACGGCGCGCGGCGGCTTCGCGCCGACGGGCGCTACGCGGGCCGGACCATCGTGTCGAGCCTGGAAGGCGCGCCCCCGCCGGCCGCCCCCGTGATCGAGGTGGCGGCGGTGGACGGCGTCTGCCTCTTCCTGCGCCGCGCGCTGCTGGACGAGGTGGGCGGCTTCGACGAGGGCTACGGGTTCTTCCACGGCTACGACCGTGAGCTCTCGTTCGCGGTGCGGGAGGCCGGTCAGCGCTGCGTGGTGGTGCACGCCCCCTTTCTCCACCGGGGCGGCGGCACCCGCACCGGGCTGGGGGCGCCGCGCCGGCCCGCCCAGGATCTGGCCGAGCGCCGCGCCGCTCTCACCCGATTCGCCGCCCGGTGGCGGCACCGGCTGCCGTCCGACGTGCGCCCGCTGCGCGACCGTCTCGCGGACCGGCTGCGCCGCTCCTCCTGAACGTCCCCCATGGAGCCCACATGATCCCGTTCGCGAAGGGCCACGGACTCGGCAACGACTACATCGTCATCAACGGCGCGGATCTCCGGGGGCCGCTCACTCCCACCCAGATCCAGAAGATCTGCGACCGGAACTGGGGCGTGGGATCGGACGGCATCCTGCTCCTGGTTCCCGCATGGGCGGGCGCGGATTTCGGCCTGCGCATCTTCAATCCGGATGGGAGCGAGGCCGAGAAGTCCGGCAACGGTCTCCGCATCTTCGCCAAGTACCTCCACGACCATGGGCATGCGCGCCGGCCCACCTTCACGGTGGACACCATGGGCGGCCGGGTGGAATGCCAGTGCCACGTGAAGGACGGCCGGGTGAACGAGGTCACGGTGGAGATGGGCCGGTGCACCTTCGTGGCGCCGGAGATCCCCATGAACGGGCCCGCGCGCGAGGTGGTGAAGGTGCCGCTGCAGGTGTCCGACCGCACCCTCATCGTCACCGCGGTGTCGGTGGGCAATCCGCACTGCGTGGTCTTCACGGACGCGCTCGACGAGGCCGAGGTCCGACGGCTCGGCCCCCTCATCGAGAACCATCCCGCCTTTCCCAACCGCACCAATGTCCAGTTCGCGCGCGTGGTCTCACGCGACCAGGTGGACATCCTCATCTGGGAGCGGGGAGCGGGCTGGACGCTGGCCTCGGGCTCGTCCTCCAGCGCGGTGGCCTGCGCGGCGGTGAAGAACGGGCTCTGCGACCATGGGCGCGTGACCGTGCGCATGCCGGGCGGCACGCTCCATATCGACGTGCGGCCGGACTGGTCCATCCGATTGCAGGGCCCGGTGGAGGAGGTCTACACGGGCACGCTGTCCCGCGACATGATGGACGCGCTCGCGCGCTGACGACATGCCCGCGCCGGTTCCCGAGTGGCTGACCTTCGCGTTCATCGTCCTGGTGCTGGCCATGGCGACGCTGGTGATGGTGGCGGTGGCGCTTCGCCGGGGCGGGGGCGCGGCGGCGATCACGGCGCTGGCGGTGGACGGCTGGCTGGTCGTGACGGCGGTGCTGGCGGCCGCCGGTCTCTTCACGGACTTCTCCCGTATTCCCCCGCGCATGGTGGTCGCGCTGGCGCCGCCCCTGCTCGTCATCATCTGGCTCTGCCGCTCGGCGGCGGTGGGGCGGCTGCTGGACGAGATTCCCGCCGCCTGGCTGGTCTACCCGCAGGCCTTCCGGATCCTGATGGAGCTCATCCTCTGGCAGCTCTACGTGGCGGGCGCCATCCCCGCCATCATGACGTTCGAGGGTCGCAACGTGGACATCCTGGTGGGCCTCACGGCGCCCCTGATCGCGTGGCGGTGCCTCGCCGGGCGGGCCCGGGCCGCCGTATGGTGGAACGTGGCCGGGATCCTCATCCTGCTCAACGTGGTGGTGCATGCTCAGCTCTCGACGCCCACGTTCCGCGTCTTCATCACCCAGCCGCCGGTGACCTTCATCGCCTATGTGCCGTGGATCTGGCTGCCCGCCTTCCTGGTGCCGCTCGCGTGGGCGCTGCACGCGCTGAGCATCCGTCAGCTGCTTCGCCGCTAGGCTAGAGGCCCGACCGCTCGGCGAGCGCCAGCGCGGATTCGGCGAGCGCTTCCACCCGCGGCGCCATCTGTGCGAAGCGGGCGTCGCGGGTCTGGCCGCGCTTCCAGCGGATATAGATCTGCTGGACCACCACCGCCGTCTTGTAGCGCGCGAAGACCTCGTAGAAGGCGATCCGCGACACGTCGCGGCCGCTGAGGGCGGCATAGCGCGCGACGATCTCGTCCCGGGTGGGGAAGCCCGGCTGCTCGGTCACGTAGCCGCCATGCTCGGCGCGGGCATAGGGATCGCCTTCGGAGGTCCAGTAGCCGAGGAGGGTACCGAGGTCGGCGAGCGGGTCCCCCGTCGTGCACATCTCCCAGTCGAGCACCGCCACCACGCGCCGCGGGTCGTCGGCGGCCACCATCATGTTGTCGAGCTTGAGGTCGCCGTGGACGAGGGTGGGGTCGGGGGGCGTGGGAACGCGCGCGTCGAGCCAGGCGGCCAGGGTCTCGATGGCGGGCACCTCGCGGTCGCGCGCCTGCTCCCAGCGCTCGGCCCAGCCCCGCACCTGACGGGCCATGAACCCCTCGGGGCGGCCCAGCGCTCCCAGCCCGGCGCGCGCGAAGTCGACCGCGTGCAACGCCACCATGGTATCGACCACGGTCTCGCCCAGCGCGCGGCGCGCGCCCTCGTCCGCTGCCCACGCCGGCGGCAGCGCGCGGCGCACCACCACGCCCCGCCGCCGCTCCATCACGTAGAAGGGCGCCCCGATCACGCCGGGATCCTCGCAGAGATGCCAGGGCCGGGGGGCGGGCGGAAACACGGGCCAGAGCGCGTCGAGCACGCGATGCTCGCGCCCCATGTCGTGGGCCCGGGGCACGAGGGGCCCCAGCGGCGGGCGGCGGAGGACATACTCGTCCTCGCCCCAGCGGAGAAGATAGGTCAGGTTCGAGTGGCCGCCGGGAAACTGCTCGATCTCGAGCTCGCCCCGCACGGGAGGAAGCCGCGGCCGGAGATACGCGTCGAGCGCACGCGGGTCGAGGCGCTCGTCGCCTCGGACGGGCTCGGTGTCGCGGGTGTCCACGCTAGCGGGGCGCGGCGACGGTGGCATCCCTGGCCAGCGCCTCGGCGAGCCGGTTCCCGAGATAGCCGCCGCCGAGGGCCGCCCCCAGCGCGAGGACGAGGGCCAAGGCGGTATCCGTCGCCCCGGGCACCAGGGGGGCGAAGGCGCGAGTCTGTCCCAGCGCCCACGTGGTGGTGAGGCAGAGCGCCGCCGCATAGGCCACGGTGGCGGCAAGGGGCCGCCGGCGCCCGTCGATCACGCAGAAGAGGAAGATGGGTGGCGCGCTCACGAGGTGCAGGAGGCCGCCCACCTGTCCCGGCTCGCTCCCGTTCTTCCGCGCGATGGCGGTGGCGAGCGCGATGGGGGAGCCGGGCTCGCGCGCGATCTCCTCGTCGATGACGGAAACCGGCTGCAGCGCCTGGAAGCCGATGTGCGCGATCTCGAGGCCGATCACGCCGGTGACGATGACGAGGACCAGCACCGCCAGGGGCGCCCAGCGCCCGGCCAGTCGCGAGATGGGGATGAGCGCGGCGGGCAACACGAGCGCGGAGAGAATGGCCAGCGAGAAGAAGAAGGCGCCGCCCCGGACATAGGCGGTGAGGGTCGCGGGCTCCACGGTGAGGTGGAGACCACGGTAGAGCGAGGTGCCGCCGAGAAGGAGCGCGGCGAGCCGCCAGGGTCCGGCGGGATACAGCTCGCCGGCCAGAAGGAGGATGCCCAGGCTATTGACCACGCCTCCCGCGATCCCGAGGAGATGGGGCGGGCTCCACAGGGTGACGTCCAGCCCGAAGAGGCGATGCCAGAGATCGTCGATGGGCGCCGCGAGCCCGGTGAGCGCCATGCCCCAGGCCGCGAGGTGGACACCGCGCGTGCTGACGAGCCCGGCGATCCTGATTCCGCCCGCGGGAGGTCCGCCGCGCCAGGTGTCCCAGCCGAGCAGGCCGAAGGAGATGAGCCCCGCCAGCGTGACGCCGGCATAGGTCATGAGATGCGGAGCGATCCAGAAGGTGTCGCGGCCGATGAGGACATGCCACTGGATGTCCCACTGGACACCCCAGCCGGTGAGGAGTTTGGCGGCGAGGAGAATCCACAGCGCGGCTCGATGGAGCGCGAGGCGGTCGTCGACGGCGGTGGCCGGACGCGCGAGCGGCGCGCCGCCGGTCGCGATCGCCATCGAGCGCTTCCCCATGCCGCGAGTCTACATGATATGCTCCAGCGCATGGCGGACGACGGCACGCGCCAGACCCTCAAGCTCTTCGGCGTGGCGGTGACGGCCTTCGAGGAGGCGGTCGAAGGCGGCTCCGGCGACGCCGCGCGCAAGGCGGAAGCTGAGCTTCGTACCCACCTCAAGGATCTCATCGCGCTGATCGAGCGCCTCTCGGAGCGCGCGACCAAGCTGTAGTGGCGCCCCGCCGTATCGTCTCGCTGGTGCCCAGCCTCACCGAGATCCTCTTCACGCTCGGCGTCGGGGACGCGGTGGCCGGCTGCACCATCTTCTGCACTCAGCCCCCCGAGGGCGTGGCGCGCACCACGCGCGTGGGCGGAGAGAAGAACCCCGACCTCGAGCTCATCCGCGAGCTCGGCGCCGACCTCGTGCTGGCCAATGTCGAGGAGAACCTCCGCGAGCACGTGGAGACCCTCCGCGACTGGGGGATCGCGGTCCACGTCAGCTATCCCCGGACGGTCATGGAGGGCATCGCGCTCGTGCGCGAGCTGGGGCAGGTGGTGGGCGCTGACGCGCGCGGTCACGCGCTGGCCGACGCGCTGGAGGCGCGATACCGCGAGACGCGCGCGCGGCTGGCGGGCCGGCGCTCGCCGCGGGTGTTCTACCCCATCTGGCGCCGGCCCTGGATGACGCTGAGCCGCGACACCTATGCGCATCAGATGCTGGCGGACTGCGGAGGCGACAACGTGTTCGCCGGCCGCGTCGAGCGCTACCCCACTGTCACCCTGGAGGACGTGGCGCGCGCGGCGCCCGAGGTGATCCTCTTGCCCGACGAGCCGTATCGCTTCCGCCGCGTCCACATGGGGGACTTCGCGGCCCATCCCGATATCCCGGCCGTGCGCGACGGGCGGATTCACCTCGTGGACGGCAAGCTGCTGACCTGGTACGGCCCGCGCATCGCCGAGGCGCTGGAGACGGTACCCGAGCTCCTCGGCGTGGGCTGACTCGCTACTCGACCTCGAGGATCATCTCGATCTCGACGGGAATGCCGAAGGGCAGCTCCCCCATGCCCACCGCGGAGCGGGCGTGGCGGCCGCTGTCGCCGAAGACCTCGACCATGAGGTCGGAGAACCCGTTGATCACCTTCGGCTGCTCGCCGAAACCCTCGGCAGAGTTGACCATGCCCAGCACCTTCACCACCCGCTTCACCTTGTCGAGGCTTCCCAGCAGCGAGCGAGCGGAGCCGAGCAGGTTGATGCCGACCTCGCGCGCGATCTTGTAGCCCTCTTCCGGAGAGATGTCGCGCCCGACCTTGCCCTTGGGCCGGGTCTTGCCCTCCGCGTGGATGGGCCCGTGGCCCGAGAGGAAGAGCAGGTTGCCGACGCGCACGCCGGGGACATAGTTGCCGGCCGGCTTCGGCGGCGGCGGGAGGGTGATGCCCAGTTCCTTGATCCGAGCTTCCGCGCCCATGGAGGCCTCCTTGTGCGGGGTGTCGTGATGGTGCCGGGGATGAGGGGAGTGCGGCTACGGGCGGAGGGAAGCGCGGCCGCGGGGCCGCCCGGCGGAATCAGCCGCGGCTGATCGCAGCGTCGTCAACGCTCACGAAGAAGAACGCGGGCCCGTCGGAGTCGGACCGCCAGACGATGGCGTCCACGTCGAGCGGCTGGCCCTGCGGCGGGCGAAAGCGGAGTCGGGCATTGCTGCCCACCGGCAGCTCTTCCTCGAGGCGGACCTTCGCCCCGATGGGGCTGAGGTTCACGGTGTGACGCTCGAAGCGGCGTCCTCCCGCCTCGACGATCACCGGCCAGGCCACCTTGGACCGTGGGTGTCTCCGGAGATCCGCCATGGAATCGCTCATATAGTTCCTCCCAAAAACTGGTCTAGCGTCGCAGGATTCCCGGTGCGAGTCAAGGAAGTCATGTCACAATCACGACACGCCGACCGGCCCGCCCATGCCCGAGCCTGCCATCCCGTCTCCCGCCGCCTCCCTCGTGCTGCTCCGGGACCGTCCCGGCGGAGGGCTCGAGACGCTCCTCATCCAGCGCCACTCGAAGAGCAAGTTCGCCGCGGGCGACTACGTGTTCGCGGGCGGCAAGGTCGAGCGGGACGACGTGCCGGCCGATGGGGAACGCCTGTGCGTCGGCCTCACCGCGGCCACCGCGGCCGGCCGGCTGGGGGGTGCGCTCGAGCCCCGCGAGGCGCTCGGCTACTGGATCGGCGCCATCCGGGAGGCCTTCGAGGAGGTCGGCATGCTTCTGGCCTACGGCCCCGCGGGGGCGCCGTTGCGGTTCGACGAGAGCAACCGCGAGCGCTTCGCGAGCTACCGGGCCGACTGCCAGGAGTCCAATGCCGCCTTCTTCGACATGTTGCGCGCCGAGCACTTGACCCTCGCCACCGACCAGCTCGGCTACTTCGCCCACTGGATCACGCCCGAGGAGCAGCCGCTGCGCTTCGACACGCGCTTCTTCGTCGCGATGGCGCCGCTGGGACAGGAGCCCGAGGTGGACGGTCACGAGATCGTCCACCTGCGCTGGCTGTCCCCGAAGGAAGTGGAGGGGGCCATCCAGGGGAAGGAGATCACGCTCCGCACGCCGACGCTGAAGAACCTGGAGCTGGTGGCCGCGTACCCGAGCGCGCCGGAGGCGGTGGCGGGACTGGGCCGGCGTGAGGTTCCCACGATACGGCCCCGAATCATCCAGGTGGACGGGAAGCCGCTGCCGGTCCTGCCCGGCGACCCTCGCTGGTTCTGAGGCCTAGCGATCCGGGCGAGGCCGTCGCCCAGCCCAGGCCACGACCACCGCGACGACGATCAGACCTATCCCGAGGAGGAGCAGGCTTTCCGGCTGAGGTACCGCGACCACCCGGTTGGTCAGCGCAAGCGCCGGGCGGGGCGCCAGGAGAAGAGGGAGCAAAGTCGCGGGCCCAGACCACGGAGCCAGGCGACTGATGGATGACGGCATGAGCGAGACTCCTTTCGAATTGTGGCACTAATTGCGTGGTAGCACGGGCGATGCCACCCGAAAGAGCCCCGCTTCTATCGGCACTTGGAGGCCGCTGTGGTCCGACTTTCAGGGAAAATGTAAAGGTGGTCGACACTTAGCAAGGCTCGACTTCCGGTCTTCTTGAGGTAATATTGGCCCCCTGGGTCTAGACAGCATGGAACGGACTCGAGATCTTCGCGTAGAGAATTTTCGGCCCCTGGTGCCGCCGGCCATCCTCCTCGAGGAGTTGCCGCTGGGCGAGCGGGGGGCCGTCACCGTCACCCGAGGGCGCGAGGAGGTCTCGACCGCGCTCCGCGGCGCCGACGACCGGCTCGTGGTCGTCGTGGGTCCCTGCTCCATCCACGATCCGGTGGCCGGGCTCGAGTACGGGCGGCGTCTCAAGTCCCTGGCCGACGACCTGGCCAGCGACCTGTGCATCGTGATGCGGGTGTACTTCGAGAAGCCGCGGACGACGGTGGGCTGGAAGGGACTGATCAACGACCCGCGGCTCGACGGCAGCTTCGCGATCAACGAGGGACTGCGCCGGGCGCGCCGCCTGCTCCTCGACCTGGCGGAGCTGGGGCTGCCCGCCGGCTGCGAGTTCCTCGATCCGATCTCCCCGCAGTTCACGTCGGACCTGGTGTCCTGGGGCGCCATCGGCGCCCGCACCACCGAGAGCCAGGTGCATCGCGAGCTGGCCTCCGGGCTGTCCATGCCGGTGGGCTTCAAGAATGGCACCGACGGGGGCGTGCAGATCGCCATCGACGCCGTGCGGTCCAGCGCCCATCCTCACAGCTTTCTCGGCGTGACCGAGCAGGGCCTGGGGGCCATCGTGGCCACGCGGGGCAATCCCGACTGCCACGTCATCCTCCGTGGCGGGCAGAGCGGCCCCAACCACGACGCGGCCAGCGTCGGTCGGGTGGCCGGCGCGCTGCGCGCGGCGGGACTGGCGCCGCGCCTCATGATCGACGCCAGCCACGGCAATAGCGGCAAGGACTACCGGCGCCAGCCCGTGGTGGCGCAGGACATCGGCGAGCAGGTGGGCGCGGGCGACCGGAGCATCTTCGGCGTGATGCTGGAGAGCTTTCTCGAGGACGGCCGGCAGGACCTCGTGGCCGGCCAGCCGCTTCGCTACGGCCAGAGCATCACCGACGCCTGCCTGGGCTGGGACCTCACCGTGCCCGTCCTCACCGATCTCGCCAAGGCGGTGCGCTCCCGCCGCGCCGCGCCTCCCGCCCCCTAGCGCGCGCGGTAGGTCAGGGTCCAGAAGCGCTCGAGCTCCTCGAAGACGAAGTCCTTCCCGTGCGCCTTGAACCGGCGCGCGAGATCGTCGCCGGCGAAGAAGTTCTTCACGATCTCGAACTCGCCGCCCGCCGCGAGGCGGCGGCGCTCATAGCGATTGCCCGCCGCATCCACGCGGCTGGCCGGCGCGCGACGATCCGGCACGTCGCGCTCGTCGAAGATCAGGACGACGGCGCCCCGCTCGAGCCGCGAGTGAAAGGCGGCCAGGAACTCGTCCATCCGCCCCAGATCGACGTGCGAGAGCCAGAGCGCGGCCAGGCCGCCGTCGAAGCTCCCGAGGCCCGGCACATAGGCGTCCTGCCGGGCCAGCGTCACCGCGGCCGGAAAATACTGGCGCCGGCGGGCGAGGGCGAGCGTCTCCGCGTTGAGGTCCTCGGCATGGACACGCGCGGCCACCCGGGCCAGGCGCTCCGTCCAGTAGCCGGTGCCACAGGCGACCTCGAAGACGCGGCGGCCGGGAAAGAGCGACGCGATCCGGTCACCGAGCCGGGGCAGGTCGCCGGCCCAGGCGGGATGGGAGTAGACGCGGTCGTACTCCGCCGCCCGCTCGGCGTAGTACCGAGTCATCTCATTCATTTCCGCTCGCCTCGATTTCTTGGATGGTCGCCTCGCCTACGGCTGCGGCTCCCACTGCGGGCTGCGGCTCGCCAGGCCACTACGGGGTGAGGACGATCTTGCCGAACTGCTTGCCCTCGGCCAGGCGCTGCTGCGCGGCCACGCCGTCCTCGAGCGGCATCACCGAGTCCACGATGGCCTTGAGCCGGCCCCGGAAGAACTGGCCCATGACCTCGGCGAACTCGGCATTGGTGGACATGGTGGAGCCGATGATGGAGATCTGCTTCCAGAACACCTGCCGCACGTCGGTCTCGCAGATGGGCCCGGAGGTGCCCCCGCAAGTGACGAGCCGGCCGCCCTTGGCGAGCGCGCGAATGGCGCCGGGCCAGGTGGCGGCGCCGACATTCTCCAGCACCACGTCCACGCCACGCCGTCCCGTCTTCTGGCCGACGACCTTTACCCAATCGTCCTTTGAATAGTTGATGCACTCATCCGCGCCGAGCGCGCGCGCTCGCTCGAGCTTCTCGTCGCTGGAGGAGGTCACCCACACCCGCGCACCGCAGAGCTTGCCGATCTGCACCCCGGTGGAGGACACGCCGCCGCCCACGCCGATGATGAGGAGATCCTCCCCCGCGCGCAGCCGCGCCTGCGAGACCAGCATGCGCCAGGCCGTCATGTTGACGAGGATGAAGGCGGCCGCGTCCTCGAACCGCACCGCCTCCGGGAGCTTGAGCACCTTCCGGCCGTCCACCTTCACGTACTCGGCCAGCCCGCCGTGCGTGTGCTCGCCCAGGATGCCGTAGGACACGCAGAGGCTGTGCTGGCCCTTCTGGCAGTACTCGCAGTGCCCGCAATGCAGGTTGGGATTGACGACCACGCGGTCGCCCACCGCCACGCCGGAGACGCTACCGCCCACCTCGGCGATCTCGCCCGCGATATCGCAGCCGGTCCAGAACGGCAAGGGCAGCTTGAGCCCGGGAATTCCCTCGCGGACGAAGAGGTCCAGGTGATTGAGCGCCGCCGCCTTGACGCGGACGAGCACGTCGCCGGCGCCGATCTTGGGATCGGCCACGTCCTGATACTTGAGCCTGTCGAGCCCGCCGTGCTCGTGAAACGCGAGAGCCTTCATGCCGGTGGCTATCTCCCCTTGAAGTTGGCGCGCTTCCGCTCCGCGCCGGCGCGCATGCCCTCCAGACGGTCCTCGGAGAGGAGCACCGGCGCCGCGAGGTCGGCTTCCCAGGCGAGCCACGACTCGCGCTCGCGCCAGTAGGTGCCATTGATGCTCTGCTTCGCGGCCTGCACGGCGAGCGGCGCATTGGCGGCGATCTCGGCGGCCAGCTCCGCCACCCGCGCCGGCAGGTCGGCCACGGGGAAGACCCCGTTCACGAGCCCGATCCGGAGCGCCTCGGCGGCGTCGATGCGCCGCGCGGAGTAGATCAGCTCCTTGGCCTTGCCGATCCCCACCGTGCGCGGCAGGCGCTGGGTGCCGCCCATGTCGGGCACGATGCCGATCTGCACCTCGGGGATGGAGAAGATCGTCCCCTCCGCGGCGAGTCGCACGTCGCAGCACAGCGCGAGCTCGAGCCCGCCGCCCAGGCAGGCGCGCTGGATGCCGGCGATCACGGGCACGCGGCAGGATTCCAGCCGCGTGAAGCAATCCTGGAGGTGCTTGAGGTGGGTCCGGATGCCGGCCAGAGTCTGAGGCGGCGTCTCGCCCGGGGGCCGGGACAGCGTGGAGCCGGCCTTGAGGTCAAGGCCCGCGCAGAAGGCGCCGCCCGCGCCGGTGAGGACGGCGACGCGGACCTCGGGCGCCGCGTCGATGAGGGCGGCGGCGGCGGCGATGCCTTCCCACATCTCCACGTCCAGCGCATTGAGCCGATCGGGCTTGTTGAGGGTGATGGTGGCGACCGGGCTCTTGATCTCGACCTGGACCTTGTCCGTCATGTGGGACTCCCGTTGAAGGCCTTCACCAGCGCGGGCAGGCGCGGATCGTCCTGGCGGGGCGGGTAGGGCTGGTACAGCCCGGTGCGGTCGAGCAGCCCCGCGTAGCGTGTCTGGAGCGCCACGGCCAGCTTGTCATAGGTCGCGGTCACCGCGTAGGTGTCCAGCATCTCGTCGGTGATGAGGTCCGCCATGCCCTTCCAGTCGCCCTCGATGGACTTGCGGTGGAGCTTGGTGGTGAGGTCGCCCCAGCCGTGACAGTCGAGCACCGGCTGATAGGTGCGGGTGGACCCGTAGAACGCGATCTGCTGCTTGACCATCTGGGCCTGCTGGCTCCGCTCCTCCGGCGTGTCGCCCACCACCACGAAGGAGGCGGTGGCATAGGTGAAGTCCTTGCGGGCGCGGCCGGACTTCGCCAGCCCCGCGTTGACCGCCGGCTGCACGAGCTCGCGGAGGTACTTGGGGCTGTTGAAGGGATGCACGTGCATGCCGTCGCAGAACTCGCCCGCCACGCCGCACATGTACGGATTCACCGCCGCCACGAAGATGGGGATCTTCGGGTGCTCGATGGGGCCGGGATTGAAGAAGGGCGTCATGACGTCGAAGGTGTAGAACTGCCCCTTGAAGTCGAGCTTGGTCCCGTTCTGCCAGCAATCCCAGATGGCATGGATGGCGCGGATCGCCTCCGCCATCTTCGGCCCCGGCGACTCGTACTTCACCGAGAAGCGGCGCTCGTTGTGCGCCTTGACCTGGGTGCCGAGCCCCAGCGTGAAGCGCCCCGCCGAGGCCTTCTGGAGATCCCACGCGACCATGGCGGTGACCATGGGGCTGCGCGAGAAGACGGTGGCGATATTGGTGCCCAGCTTGATCCGCGAGGTGGCGGAGGCGGCGACCGCCAGCGGCAGATAGGGATCGTGCTGGGTCTCGGCCGACCACAGCGTGTCGTAGCCCATGGCCTCGGCCTTGCGCGCGTAGTCGGGAAGCGTGCGGAGATCGTGGGTGAGCATGCCGATGTCGAGCTTCACGGGGTGGTCTCCTTCATGCCGGGAGCATACGCGAGCGCTCCGAGGCCTTCAAGGAACTGCTCCCGGAGCCGGCCCTTCTGGACCTTGTCGCCATGGGGCCCGAGTGTGCGCGGCACGTCGGCCACCACCCGCACATGGCGGGGCACCTTGTAGGACGCGATCTTTCCCCGGCAGTGCGCCACGATCTCCTCCGGTGTGACGGTGGCGCCGGGGCGGGGAATCACGTAGGCCACCGCCACCTCGTTGAGCTTGGGATCCGGCACCCCGAAGACGAAGGCCTGCAGCACCCGGGGGTGCTCCATGACGAAGGCCTCGATCTCCGCCGGCGCCACCATGAAGTGGCTGATGCGCAGCACCTCGCGGAGCCGCCCCTTGAAGACGAGGCGTCCCTCGGCGTCGCGCGCGGCGAGATCGCCGGTGCGGAACCAGCCGTCGGCGGTGAACGCCTTGGCGGTCTCTTCCGGCTTCCGGTAGTAGCCTCGCGTGACGAGCCGGCCGCGGAACCAGAGCTCGCCCTCCTCGCCCGCGGCCACGTCCTGCCCGGTGTCGGGATGCACGCATCGCGCCTCGATTCCCTCCGCCGCCCACACCCCCGGGAGCGCGCGCGAGGCTGCGGGCTCATCGAGGTGATGGTGCAGGCAGAGCGCGTTGAGCTCGGTCATCCCATAGGGCTGATAGGCCTCTGGGACCCCCAGCCGCTGGACGATTTCCTCGAAGAGCCCGTCGCGGCCGCCGCCCGTCATGCCGAAGGCGCCGGTGCGGAGACGCGAGCGATCCCGGCGCGCGAGGTCCGGATGGTCGAGGACGGCGATGGCCATGGCGTCCACCGCGTTCCAGATCGAGATGCGCTCGCGCTCCATGAGGGCCAGCGCCACCGCGGCGTCGAAGCTCTCCATGAGCACCAGGGTGGCGCCCCGCGACAAGGTGGACAGGGGGATGCAGAGGCCGCCCCAGGTGCCCGAGAAGGGGAGCGCGTGGAGCACGCGATCCTCCGGCGTCACGCGCAGGACCTCGCCGCAGTACCAGCCGTGCGGGACCGCGTTGCGATGGCTGATCACCGCGCCCTTGGGGAAGGCGGTGGTGCCCGAGGTGTAGAGGATGGTGAACGGGTCGTCGGGCGCGATCCGGCCACGCGCGTGCTCGAGCTCCGCCTCCAGCTCGGGCTCGTCGGCGCCGGCGAGCACGTCGGACAGCCGGAGGCAGCCGGGATAGGGATCCTCCGCGTCCACGATGATCCGGCGCAGGAGAGGGAACCCCTCCGCCTCGAGCTCGCCCGGCATCGAGGCGCCGAGCCCGGGCAGCACATCGCCCAGGATCTCGAGGAAATCGACCGGGCCGAGGTGATCGGTGAGAAGCAGAGTGGAGGTATCGGACTGTCCGAGGATATAGGCCAGCTCGTGGGCCTTGTAGCGCGGGTTCAGCGCCACCACCACCGCGCCCACCAGCGCGCAGCCGTACTGGGCGACGAGCCAGGCGGGGCGGTTGGGGAGCCACAGCGCGACCTTGTCGTCCTTCCGCACGCCGAGCGCGAGGAGGGCCCGCGCGAAGCGCTGGGCTTCGTGCCAGAGGGCGGCATACGACAGCCGCCGGTCGGCGGCGACGAGGGCCTCGCGGTCCGGGAAGCGCGCGGCCACCTCGGCCAGCATCCCGCCCGCGGTCGCGTCGAGAAATGGATTGGCGCCCATGCCGTCGGGGGCGACACTAGCACGGGGCCGCGGCGCCCGCCATCAGAGCGCTTTCCATACTCGCTCGTCTCGCCTTCGGCTGCACCTCGCCAAGCGTGCTATTCTCCCCTCGGTCTCGACGCATGCGTCACGCGCTGATCGTTCCCGATGCCTCGCGTTCGCGCGTTCTCCTGATCGCGAGCTCCCGAGGGTTGTCCTTCCCCAGCGTCCGCGTGCCGCGCGACCACCCGGGCGCCATCGACGCGGTGCTGGCTTCCGCGCGCCGCCGCTACGGTCTCCGGGCGAGCGTGCTGCGGCCGGTCGCGCGCCCTCGCGATCCCGCCACCGGGGCTTTCAATGTCGCGCTTGAGCTGGAGCGCTTCGACGAGAAGCCGATCCGCGGGCGAGGCGCGCGCTGGGTCCCCGTCGCGGAGATCGCTCCGCGCACCTTTTCCAGAAAGGACGACGGCGAAGCCTGGGGGCGCTGGCGTCAGCCCGCCCGTTGGCGTCCGGAATGGGCGCGGCCCGGCTGGCGCGATCGAGCGCTGCGCTGGGCGGCCCGCCGCACCGGCGCCCCCATCACGCGCGTCGAGCAGCCTCGCGCCTGGGAGTCCTCGTGCGTCTTTCGCCTGCGGTCGAAGCGGGGCGTCTTCTATCTGAAGGCGGTGGCGGCGCGCTGCGACTGGGAGCCGCGCCTGACTCGGTGGCTCGCCCGCCGATTTCCCCGCCTGATCGCGCCCGTCGTCGCGGTGGGCGGCGCCGGCCGGTGGCTCCTTTCACGCGAAGTCAAGGGCCCCATCCTTCGCCGGTCGGTCCGGCTCTCCGAATGGGAGCGCGCCGCGTTCGAGTACGGACGGATGCAGCGTGCTCTGGTGGGGCGCACCGCGACCCTCATCGGGCTCGGCTGTTCGCGCCGTGGCTCTGGCTGGGCGCTGCGCGCGATGCCGGGGCTCTTCCGTGATCGCCGGGCTCTCACCGCGGGTGGACGGGAGCGGCTCTCCGCGGCCGAGATCGCCCGGCTCCGCGCGCTGCCGCCTCTCCTGCGGGCCCGCGGCCGAGCGCTGGCCGCCTGCGCGGTGCCGCTCTCGCTCGATCATGCGGACTTCTGGGCCGGCAACATGATCGTGAGCCGCCGGGGACCCGTCTACCTCGACTGGGAGGACGCCACGGTCTCGCACCCGTTCTGGAGCGCGTTCATGCTGCCGTGGAGCCACGGCTTCCATGACCGCTGGGGCGCGCGCGGCGCGGCGGCGCGACGGGTACGGGAGGCCTATCTCGCGGGCTGGAGCGGGCGGGACGGCGCGGCGCAGTACCGCGAGGCCTTCGACCTCGCCCAGTCGCTGGCCCCCCTCCACTATGCCGTGACGTGGGCGCGCGACACGCTCCCGTATCTCGAGACGAGCCTGGAGACCTCCACCCTGGTGCCGTTCTTCCTGCGCCGCCTGCTGGAGACGGCCCCGCGGTAGGGGAGCGCGGCGGGCCGGCTCAGGCGCGCGCGGCGTCCCTGGCCTGGGCGCGCATGTACTTCTCCATCGCCTCCATGATCAGGCCGAGGGCTTCCTTCTCGGTGCGTCCGGTGGCGGTGACCGCCGGGTAGGCGACGGCGGTGGCCTTGAAGACCCCGCCTTCTTCCTCGCTCAGCTCGACCTCGAATTGCATGGTGTTCTCCCCGCGAGAAGCTAGCAGGCGGCGGGCGCCGTCGTCAAGACGAGGGAACGGGCCGGTCGGAGAACCTAGCGTCCCTCGGCGGTCTCGCCGCGGAGGGTCATGCAGGTGCTCGAGGCGCGGGCCACCAGCCGGTCCTTGTCGTCCACCACGTCGCACTCGGTCAAGCCCACGGTGCGCCCGCCCTTGACCAGGCGTCCGGTGGCGACGAGGCGCCCCGTCCACACCGGCTTGAGGAAGTTGATCTTCAGCTCGAGCGTGGTGAAGGTCTCGCCCTCCTCGAGGGACGACGCATAGGCCATGCCCATGGCGGCATCGGCCAGATCGCAGAGCACGCCGCCATGCACCGTGCCCATCGGATTGGCGTGTCGCGGCTGCGCGTCCATCTCCACCACCACGCGGCCCGGCTCCACCGAGCTCAGGCGGAAGCCGATCAGCTCGGCGATGGGCGGCGGGGGCAGCTCGCCGCGCTGGGTCAGCCGGATCAGGTCGAGCATCCTGGGCATGGCGGTCTCCTACGCTCAGCCGCGGCGGCGGAGCAGAGCAAAGATCATGACCGGCTCGCCGCGCGCCCGCGGCGCCACGCCCCGGCCTTGATGGGGATCGCCACCATGACGCCCATCACCACCAGGGCGACCGCGATGGCCACGAAGACCGAGGAGGGACCGCCGCCGAGCCAGCGGGTGGCGAGCCAGCCTCCCGTCGCCGCAACCACCAGGCGCAGGAAGCCGGCGAGGAGCGGCCAGGCGAGCCGGCCCGCGCCCTGCGAGGCGAAGTAGAGGGCGAGGCCGACGCCGAAGAATCCATAGAAGGGTCCGACGATCCGGAGATAGGCGGTGCCGGTCTCGAGCACCGCCGGCTCCGTGGTGAAGAGGCCGAGCCAGACATGCGGGAACACGGCGAAGGTGAGCCCGATGGCGGTGGTGATCGCGCCGGCGAGGCCCGCGCCCACCCAGGCCACGCGCTCCGCTCGCGCGATGCGGCCCGCCCCGACATTGGTGCCCACCATGGCCACCAGCGCCGATCCCACCCCGAAGACGATGGGGATCTGGATGTATTCGAGGCGCGCGCCCATGCCGTAGCCGGCCAGCGCGTGAATGCCGAACGGTCCCACCAGGCCGGTGAGGAGCACGACGGTGAGATTGGTGAAGACGGTATTGAGCGCTCCCGGAGCGCCCACGCGCAGGATCTCCCCGAAGAGCGCGGCGCGCGGGCGAAATCCCGCCGGCCGCAGGCGGACGAGGCTCCCGGCCGAGAGGAGGTGGGCCGCGAGCACGAGGGTGCCCGCGCCGAAGGCGGTAACGCTGGCCGTCGCCGCGCCGGCCACGCCGAGGCGGGGCAGGGGACCCCAGCCCATCACGAGGGCGGGGGAGAGGAGCAGGTACAGCACGCTGGCGCCGGCCATCACCCCGGCGGGCAGGAGCATGCGCCCGGTGCCGCGAATCACGCTCGCCAGCGAGTTGAAGAGCCAGAAGACGGCGGCGCCCCCGAACAGCACGCGCGAGTATGCGAGCGCGGCGTCCAGGGCCGCGCCATGCCCGCCCAGGGCGCGATAGACCGCGGGTCCTCCGGCAAGCAGGGTGACGGTGAAGAGCGCGCCCATGGCGAGCGCGATCAGGAGACCGTGCGCGGCGAGGCGGTCGGCGTCCTCGCGGCGGCCGCCTCCGAGGGCGCGTGCCACCGCCGAGGCGATGCCCCCGCCCATGCCGCCCGCGGACATGGTCTGCATGAGCATGAGCAGGGGATAGACGAGGGAGACCCCGGCGAGGGCCTCCGCGCCCAGCCAGCCCACGAACACCCCGTCCATGGTGCCCACGCCCGCCTGCAGGAGCATCACCGCCACCCCGGGCGCGGCGAGGCGCAGGAGCGTGGAAGCGATCGGCCCCTCGAGCAGCGCGCGCGTGCGCGCGTCGGTGACGGCCGCCGCCGCCCGGGCGGCGGGGGCGTCGGCAGCAGGGGCGGCGAGGGCGGTGGTCATGTCACTATTAAAATAATAGTGACTAGCGGAATTGTCAACCGGGCCCCCCTCGCCTATACTCGAGGCATGCCGAAGCGCTACGGCCAGGCCTGCCCCGTCGCCAAGTCGCTCGAGGTGCTCGGCGACCGCTGGACCCTCCTCATCGTGCGCGACCTTCTCCGGGGCACGCGGCGATTCCAGGACCTCCTGGCCGGGCTGCCCGGCATCGCGCCCAATATCCTCTCCGACCGGCTCAAGCTGATGGAGGCGCACGCCCTGGTCACGCGGGCCTTCTACTCGGACCACCCGCCGCGCGCCCAGTACACCCTCACCGAGCGCGGGCAGGGGCTGGGCGTGGTGGTGGGCGCGCTGGCGGACTGGGGCTCGCGCCACGTCTACAAGCGCGCGCGGCTGATCCACGCGGACTGCGGCAAGGAGGTTCGCCTGGGCTATCACTGCGCCGACTGCGGCACGCGGGTACGCGGAGCCTCGGTCGAGCTCCGTCGCGCGGGCCGGCGCCCGGCCGCATCGAAGCGCGCCGCCCGGTCCGCCTCCTGAGCGCTCGCCGCTCGACCCTCGGCGGGGGTGGTATCATCCGTCACTGAGCCACCATGTTCGACATCGGCCTTCAAGAGCTCGTCCTCATCTTCGTCATCGCCCTGCTGGTCTTCGGGCCGAAGAACCTGCCTCAGCTGGGCCGCTCCATGGGCCGCGCCATGCGGGAATTCCGGCGAGCCAGCGACGAGTTCCGGAGCACCATCGAGACCAATCTCCAGATGAACGAGCCGGACCCGCCCCCGGCCGCCCCCGTCACGGAGACCGCGCCTGCGGCCGCCCCGAGTCCCTTGGCCCAGGCCGAGGCGCTGCCCGATACGGTGCTGGACCCGCTGGCTCCCGCGGATGGAGCCGCGGCCCCCGAGCCGCCGCCGGGCGAGGCGTACCTCGCCCAGCGGGGCGGGCGGCTCTTTCACGGCCGCGACTGCGGCTGGGCGCGGAAGATCCCCGAGGCCGAGCGCGTGTACTTCAAGCGGGTCAGCGAGGCCCGGGACGCCGGGTTCATGACCTGCCCTTCCTGCGAGCCCTGGGAGCCGGCCTGAGATTTTTTTTGACTTCTCCTACTCAACTGGTGTGTACTACTGGCCTGTTGAGCGAAGACTCCCTTCCACCAGGAGACACGGCATGCGTGACCGCGGATGAAAGAGATGACGGCCCGGCAGCGCGAGGTCCTGACATTCATCCGCGGCTTCATGGAGCGCCATGGCGCTCCGCCCACCGTGCGCGAGATCGGCGAGCGCTTCGGCTTCACCGCGCGCGCGGCCTTCGATCACCTGCGCGCGCTCGAGCGCAAGGGGATGCTCCACCGCCGGGTCACCGACAAGCGCGTGTCGCGCACGCTGGTGCTCACCCCGCGTCCCGGGACCGGCGGGCGCAAGAGCAATGTCCGCGAGGTGCCCGTGCTGGGACGCATCGCCGCCGGCTCGCCCATCTACGCGGATCAGAACCTGGAGGGCACCATCCCGCTCAGCGCGGACTGGGTGGAGCGCAAGGGCCCCGACGTGTTCGCCCTGCGGGTGCGCGGGGAGAGCATGATCGACGCTCACATCATGGACGGCGATCTCGTCCTCGTGCGCGCTCAGAGCGGGGCGCAGTCCGGTGACATCGTGGCCGCCCTCGTGGACGACGAGGCCACCGTGAAGCGCTTCGGGCGTGACGGCGAGCGCATCGTGCTCAGGCCCGAGCATCCGACCATGAAGCCCATCGTCGTCGAGCCGGGACGGGCGGACTTCCGCATCCTCGGGAAGGTGATGGGTGTGGTTCGCGGATTCTAGCGTCGAGGAGGCAGCATGATCACCAGCGAGAGGCGCATCGGCAGCCGACATGGCAGGACCCGTTCCGGCCCGCGCGCGGGCTTCCGCCCGCTGCCCCGTTCCGTGGGCGGCCCGGGCGCGTGGCCCGCGCGGCGCATCTACGCCGGGCGACGGAACGCGCTGGTGGCCCAGCGCGCTTTTTTTTCGGCGCGCCGCACTCATCAGATGACGATGCGCGCGCGGCTGGAGCCCTGGCTCGGGGGCGCGGCGCTGGTGGCGTGCGCGGCGACGTGGGGGCTGCTGCTGGCCCTCATGGCGGCGTGAAGCCGGCGGGCGCCCCCGCGGCCGGCCGCTTCAGGCGGGGCGCTTCTCCCACGGCTTGAGGGCGATGAACAGCTCGAGCAGGTCGGCGTCCACCGCGCCGGCCTTGCGCTCGAAGCCCAGGATGTCGAGCGCGCGGTCCACCGGCACCGCGGACTTGTAGGGGCGATCGCTCGCGGTGAGCGCGTCGAAGATGTCCGAGATCGTCATCATCTTCGACTGGACGGGAATCTCGGCGGCGCCGATGCGGTTCGGGTAGCCGGAGCCATTGAGCTTCTCGTGGTGGGAGCGCGCGATCTCGGGCACCCGACGCAGCTCCTTGGTCCAGGGGATCTGGACCAGGAACTGGTAGGTGTGCACCACGTGGGACTGGATCTGCTTGAACTCCTCGGGGGTGAGGCTCCCCCGCGGGATGGACAGGATCTGCGCCTCCTCGGGAGTGATCACCGTCTGGGGCTCGCCCAGGTGGTCGAGGAAGGTGGTCACCGCGAGGTGCTGGATCCGCGAGGCCACGTCCTCCGCCATCACGGTGGGCTCGTTGGCGGACACGATGGCCTTCATGTGCTCGTCCAGCTCGCCCAGCGCCATCTCGAGCTCGGCGTCCCACGCGCCCCCGCGCTCGACGGCCCGCGCGCGATCCTCTCGCAGCATGGCGTCCAGCTTCTGCCGCCCGTAGCGCAGCGCGACGCCGCGCTTGATGAGCTCGAGCCGCTGCTTGATCAGCTCCAGATGGCTCGGGTAGAGCTTCTTGGCCTTGATCAGCACCTCCTCGCGCACGCCGACCTTCCCGAAATCGTGGAGCAGGGACGCGTAGCGGATCTCCCGCATCTGCTCGGCGGTGAACCGGAGCGCGCCGAAGGGCCCGCTCTCGGCCCGGTCCGCGGCCTGAGCCAGGGCCACCGTGAGATCAGCCACTCTGAACGAGTGGCCGGAGGTGGTGGGGTCGCGCGACTCGATCGCGGTGACGGAGGCGTTGACGAAGCCCTCGAACAGCGCCTGGATATTCTCCAGCAGGCGGCTGTTCTGCAGCGCCACCGCGGCCTGGGAGGCCAGGGAGGCCGCGAAGTTTATGAAGCGCTCGGGATAGGGGATGGTCTCGCGCTCGATGGCCTCCACGGCGGGGAAGCGGCGCGAGGCCACCCGCTTGCAGTTGATGAGCTGGAGCACGCCGATGGTCTCGCCCGCCGGCGTTCGCATCGGGACCACCAGCATCGACTTCGTGCGGTACCCCACCTGCTGATCGAAGGAGCGGTTGATCTTGAAGGGCGCGCCCGCCGGCGGCGCATACGCGTCCTCGAGATGCAGGATCTCGCCGGACCTGGCCACGTGGCCGGCCACGCTCTCGTCGCTGATGGGGATGGTGAACTCGGTGAAGGGCACGGTGACGAAATCGTTCTGGGTGAGCTTGAAGCGGAGGCGCGGATGGCCTTCCTCCGGCTCCTCCACGAGGTAGATGGAGCCCGCGTCGCTGTGCGTGATCTCGCGCGCCTTGGTGAGGATGAGCCCGAGCAGCGTGACGGGATCGCGCTCGGCGGACAGCCGCACCCCGATGGCGTTGAGCTCGCTCAGCTCCATCCGCGTGCGCGCGGCCTCCGCGGTGAGGCGCAGGTGCTCGAAGGCCTGCTCGAGGGTCGCGGCCAGGATGAACGGCGTCGCCGACCTCGGCAGAAAGGTGTACCGCGAGGCGGGCCAGCCGCGAGGGGCCTCCGTCCCGCTCAGGAGCCCGACCACCGGCACGAGGCGGCTCCGGGCCAGCGCCGGGCGGACGGTGTCGGGGGAGTCCGCCTCGAGGTCCACCACCAGCACCTCGGGATCGTCGGCACGTCGCCGCAGGCTCTCCCACTCCGACAGGGGATGCGCCTCGTACTCCGCGGGCAGCGCCTGGGCCAGCGCCGCGGCCGGGGAGCCGTCGGGGAACCAGACGAGCTGCCGACGCATGGCGCGAGAGTATGGCCTGCCCCGGGAGGAGTCAAGATTTCGGGGCGCTTGCCCCGTCCGGGGCCGCCTCGTTACAATCCGTCCCTATGACAGCGCGCGTCTCGACGGGACTTCCGCGGCTCGACGCCATGCTGGGAGGCGGCCTTCTCCCCGGCACGCTCACCGTGGTCTACGGGGCCACCGGCATCGGCAAGACGCACCTCGGCCTCACCTATGCCGCACACGGGCGCGCCGCCGACGGGCGCCCCGGCATCCTCTTCGACATGAACGTCCGCGGCGACTCGCAGCAGCATCATGCCTATGCCGAGCGCCTGTTCGGCTGGCCGCTCCGGCGCTGGACGCATACCGTCACCCCGATGGCGGATCCCTTTCCGCCGCCCGGCGAGCTGGACGCCTATTACTGCGACGCGTTTCCATGGGTGGGCAAGCTCCGCGAGTACCAGCTTCCCTCGCCGGACGGGTTCGAGTTCGACTGGAACTGGAAGGCCGCCTACAACGCGGCGCTCTACACGGTGCGGCCCTTCGTGTATTTCCACCTCGGCGCGGGCTCGCGGCGCATCGTGGTGGACGGCATCGAGCCGATGGACGTGCCCGCCGACTATATCCAGCCCCACATCTTCGACGAGCTTTACCGGAAGACCATACACCGCGACGCCGAGACGCTGGGGATGGAGATCTGCCTGCCGGTGTGGAAGTACCGCGAGCACATCGACGCCCACCTCTACGATCACCGCGCGGTGACCACCCTCCTCCTCGTGACCACCGAGGAGACCCAGCTCGAGCACCTGCTCGCCCGGAAGGTGGCCAGCGGCGACATCGGCGCGGTGGCGAACACCATCCTGGTGATGGGGAGCGAGCGGGTGGGCCCCCGCCTCGCGCGCTATCTCGCCGTGGTCAAGCACCGCGGCAGCGCCATGAGCGACGAGTTCGCCGAGTATCGCGTGTCCGAGCAAGGGCTCCACTTCGTCTAGCCCCATGCTCCAGGGCGCTGCTCTCGAGGCCCAGCGCCGCCACCGCTTCCGCCAGACGCCGGCCCGCCGCGTCCGGACCGCGCGCGCGGCGCTGGCCTTCGTCGAGGACGTGGGCATGTGCTCCACCTTCTATTGCTTTCCCGACGGGCTGGCCTGCCTCTGGGAGGCGGTGGCGGGACGGGCGAAGCCGCGCTGGCCGCGCCGCTCCCATCACGACGCGGGCATCGGGCTCACCTGGGAGCTCAAGGACACGCTGCCCGCGCGCCGTGAGGTCTACTACGGCAAGCTGCTGAAGGGCCGTCCGGTCCTGGTGGCCCTCGACCTGTTCCCGGCCTTCTATGCGCTGAAGCGCGGCCGTCAGCGGGCGCGCGACTATCGCGTCGAGTACGAGGCGGGCCGGCTCTCGCTGACCGCGAAGCGCGTGATGGACGCGCTGGCGCGCGAGGCCCCGCAGTACACGCGCGGCCTCCGCGCGGAGTGCTACATGCTGGAGCCGGCGAAGACGCGGGAGTTCGAGCGCGCCATCGGCGAGCTCCAGCAGGGCCTCTGGGTGGTCAAGACCGAGGAGCGCTACGAGCCATCGTTCTCGTATCGCTGGGATCTGCTCGAGCACTGGCTGCCGGAGGCGGCGGCCGAGGGCCGGCGGCTCGCGCGCCCGGCCGCGCTGGAACAGCTCGTCCTTCGCTATCTCCGCGGCGCGCGCTACACCACGCCGGGCCGGGTGGCCCGGCTGCTCGGCGTGCCGGTGACGGAGGCCGCGGCCGCGGTGGCGGCGCTCGCGCGATCGGGCGCCGCGCTCCCGGACCAGGCGGTGGCGGGCTGGCCGGGACGCTGGGTGGTGAGCGCGCAGTGAGCGAGGCGGCGCCGGGCGCCGCGCTCGTTCTCGGCCGGTTCCCCGCCGCGCTGCGCGAGGTGATCGGGCTCCTGGCCCTCGAGGATCGCGCCCAGGCGCCCGCCTGGCTGGTGGGGGGCGCCCTCCGGGACATCGTCACCGGCGAGACGCCCGGTGAGCTGGACCTCGCGGTGCCCGCCGGCGCGCTCGCGTGGGGGCGGCAGCTCGCCGAGCGTCTGGGATCCACTCTCGTCATCCTCGATGAGGCGCGCGGCGTCTGCCGGCTGGCGGGGCCGGTGCAGATCGACGTCGCGGACTTCCGCGCGCCGAGCCTCGAGGCGGATCTCGGCGCGCGTGACTTCACTGTCAACGCGCTGGCGGTGCCGCTCCGGCTGCTCGCCGGCGGTGAGCGCGCGCCGATCACCGATCCCACCGGCGGCCTGGGCGATCTCGTCGCCCGGCGCGTCCGGCTCTGCGCGCCGGGCGCGCTCGTCGATGATCCCGTGCGCATCCTGCGCGCGGCGCGGCTCGCGCTCCGGCCGGGTTGGCGGCTCGACGCGGGCATCGCCCCCGCCGCTCGCGCCGCGGCGCCCGCGCTGGCCGGAATGGCGGCGGAGCGGGTGCGCGACGAGCTGGGCGCCATGCTGGAGGGGCCGCGCGCCGGGGCGGGGCTGCGCCTCCTCGACCGTCTCGGCGCGCTGGCTGTGCTGCTGCCCGAGAGCCACGCGATGCGCGCCACCGCCCAGCCCGAGCCCCATCGCTTCGACGTCTGGGAGCACTCGCTGCGGGCGGTGGAGGCGGCCGATGCGGTGCTGGAGGCGGCCGGCGCGGATTTCACCCCCGACTCTCTTCCGGACCTCGGGGCGCATCTCGCGGACGATCTGGGCGACGGGCTCACCCGCCGGGCCACCCTCAAGCTCGCCGCGCTCCTCCACGACGTGGCCAAGCCGGAGACGCGCACCGAGGCGGAGGGGCGCGTGCGCTTCATCGGCCACGACGTCATCGGGGCCGCGCGCGCGCTGGCGGTGGCGGAGCGCCTGCGGCTCTCGCGCCGCGCGGCGGCGGTGGTCGAGCGTCTGGTGCGCCATCACCTGCGTCCCATGCATCTCGCTCAGGCCGGCGAGATCACCCGCCGCGCGCGGCATCGCTTCTTCCGCGACCTCGACACCGAGTGGCCCGACCTGCTGCTGCTGGCCCTGGCGGACGCCGCCGCTCTGCGCGGCGATCCTCCGCTCGCCGTCTGGGGCGATGAGCGTGGCCAGGTGCTCCGCGCGCTCATGTCGGGCGCCGCCGCGGAGCAGGAGCTGGCCGCGGCGCCGCCGCTTCTCCGTGGCGAAGACGTGATGGCGGCCTTTGCCTTGCCGCCAGGCCCCGAGGTGGGCCGTCTCCTCGCGCGGGCCCGCGAGGCGCAGGCCCTGGGTCTGGTTGCCACCCGGGAGGAGGCCCTCGCCGAGCTTGCGCGGCCCGAGCCGCCCGCGCCGGAGCGCCCGGCTTGACACTCGGTGGGACGGCCCCTAGAGTAGCGCCAGCCACTCGTCGGCTGCGCCCTTCCACGTAACGCCGCGCTCCTTCAGGAGGAATCCATGCGCCGGATCTCGATCGCCGCTCTCATGACCCTCGCCATCGCCGCGCCCGGGGTCACGCTCGCCGCGCCGCAGGGCAGCGTGGTGGTCGCCCAGGGGGTGGATCCCACCACGCTCGATCCGATGAATCACCAGGAGACGCCCGCCGCCAATCTGGCGCGGAACATGTTCGACACCCTCCTCGAGCGCGACCAGAACCTCGTCATCCAGCCCGCGCTCGCCGCCGAGCTGCCCAGGCTCGTGTCGCCCACGGTGTGGGAGTTCAAACTCCGGCCGGGCGTGAGGTTCCACAACGGCGAGCCGCTCGACGCGGAGGCGGTGAAGTTCAGCCTGGAGCGGCTCGTGGATCCCAAGCTCAAGCTGCGCGGGGCCACCCCCTTCGCGCCCATCAGCCACGTGGAGGTGGTGGATCCGCTCACGGTGCGGATCCACACCAAGGCGCCGTGGCCGATCCTGGATACGCTGGTGAGCGGCAGCGGCTCGTCGATCCTGCCGCCGAAGTACTACCGGGAGAAGGAGCCCACCTTCGTGGCGCGGAACCCGGTGGGCTCGGGCCCGTTCAAGTTCGTGCGCTGGGTCAAGGACGACCGCATCGAGCTCGACGCCAACGAGCAGTACTGGCGGGGCGCGCCCCGGATCAAGCGGCTTACCTTCAAGCCCATTCCCGACGACGCGGTGCGGGTGGCCGCGCTGCAGAACGGCGAGGTGGACGTGGCGGTGAACATCCCGCCGCATCTCGCCGGCATCATCGCCAACCATCCGCGCCTCTTTCTCTCCACCGCGCCCAGCGTGCGCACCATCCAGCTCATGTACTACACGCATCAGTTCGACGCCCAGCACAAGCTGGTCGGCCCTTACGCGGGCCCGGTGGCCGACCGCCGGGTGCGCCTGGCGATGAACTATGCCGTGGACGGCGACGAGGTGATCCGTACCGTGCTCGACGGCAAGGGCATCCGTGTGGCCACCATGCTCACCGACAAGCACTTCGGCTTCGATCCCGCGCTCAAGCCCATCAAGCCCGACCTCGCCCGGTCGAAGCAGCTCCTCACCGAGGCCGGCTTCCCCGGCGGGGTGGACATCGTCTTCAATGCGCCCCAGGGCCGCTACGTGCGGGACAAGGAGGTGGCGGAAGCCATCACCGGTCAACTCAACAAGGCGGGCATCCGCACCACGCTCCGCGTCCACGAGTGGGGCAACTACCTCAACAACATGGCCTACGTGCACAAGGCGGGGCCGGTGTGGCTGATCGGCTGGGGCACGGGCACCTACGACGCGGAGACGGTGTACGTGCCGCTGTTCCGGTCCGGCAAGATCCTGTCGAACTACTACAACGCCGACTTCGACGGCATGGTGGATCAGGCCCAGACCATCATGGACGCCAAGCGTCGCGTCGAGCTCTATCAGCGGATCAACAAGCTGTGGATCGACGACGCCGCGGCCATGCCCCTCTATCAGCAGCTGGACCTCTACGGGGCCACCCGGCGCACGTCCTGGAAGGCGCGGGGCGACGAGGTCATCAAGGGCTACGACATCGCGGTCAAGGACGCGCGCTAGCGACCGCCTCGGGTTCGTCTTTTGTAGTCATACGCTCTGCTTCACCGATGCCGCCGCGAGAGCCGTTTGACGGCGCCACCTCCATGCTGATTTGCACCCGCTGAGGAAGTCGTCTCCCCCATTGGACCAAGGTCCACTAGTGCCCCCGACGCGACGGGGGTAGTTTCCGTCTGTTGATCTGCGCGTGGTCACACTCGGTCACTCTTAATGGTCAAAGGAGAACACGATGAAGCGCAATCTTCTCGCGGCTGCGACTCTCGTTTGCGTGCTGACCGCCGGGCATTGGGTCTGGGCCCAGCAGGCTACGGTCGTTCAAGAGGATGGGGTGAAGTGGGGGCCAGCGTCGCCCGCGCTCCCCTCAGGAGCGCAGCAATCCGTCCTCGTCGGCGATCCGAGCAAGGAGGGGGCCTACGTCGTCCGCGTGAAGTTTCCCGCCGGCTCCAAGGTGGGGCCCCACACGCACCCCAACGATGAAAACGTGACGGTGATCTCCGGCACCTTCCACGTGGGCATTGGCGAGCGATTCGACGAGAGCAAGGGCCAGGCAGTCAAGCCCGGCGGATTCCTACAGGTGCCCAAGGGGGTACTGCACTTCGCCTGGACCCCTCAGGATACGGTCGTTCAAGTCCACGGCGTCGGGCCTGGCGGTATTGCATACGTAAATCCCGCCGACGATCCGCGCAAAAAGTAGGCTGCTTTACCCATCATCCCAGAACCCGCTGCGCGTCAGCGGCGGCTATTCGGGATCTTGCGCAATCAAGGCTTGCCCCTGATCTAGCATTTAACGACACGAAGCAAGTCCTGGAGTTCATGCTGACAGCGGATGCTCCCATAGCCGATGCCGTGGGACTTGATCTGCCAGACGACGACGACGAAGACGGCTAGGCCCCGCTTGAGTTCGTGAGCTATCTCAATACCATGGTCTATGTCCACAAGCCGGGGCCGGTGTGGCTCATCGGCTGGGGCACGCCCACCGTGGACGCGGAGACCGTGTACGGGCCACTGTTCCGGACGGGGAGCAATCTCGGCAATTACCACAATGCCGACTTCGACGGCATGGTGGACCAGGCCCAGTCGCAGATGGACGAGAAGCAGCGCCTGGCCATCTATCACCGGATCAACAAGCTCTGGGTGGACGATGTCCCCGCCATCCCGCTCTACCAGCAGATGGACCTGTACGGCGCCAGCAAGCGCCTCACCTGGAAGGCCCGGAGCGACGAGCTGATCGAGGCCTACGACATGGCGGTCAAATAGAAACGCCGGAACTCGTGGCGGAGTCCGGCGCCTCGCGCTAGAATCGGGGGGACGCGCGGCCGTAATTCAGTGGCAGAATGCCAGCTTCCCAAGCTGGACGTCGCCGGTTCGAATCCGGTCGGCCGCTCCAACGACGAGGGGCTACGGGGTGACCCGTAGCCCCTTTGTAGTTTCGAGCTCGGTCCTAGCGGGCGACTTCTTCGGGCGCGCTCAGGTTGTTGACCACCCGCTTCACGCCCTCCACCGACTGGGTCACCCGTTCGGCCAGCAGCTTCTCCGCGCGCGTGGTCACCCCGCCGCCCAGGCTGACGGTGCCTTCCTGCGAGCGAATCTGGACGTTCTTGAGCGGGATGGCCCGCGTCGAGTACAGCTCGAACTCGACACGGCGGGCCAGCTTCTCATCGGGGCTATCCGTGCTTCCCTGGGCGCTCGCCAGGCTCAGGTTCCCGGCGAGACCCTGCACTCCCGGCACCTGGAGCGCGATCTGCTCGGCCACCCGCTTCTGCGCCGGAGAGTCGACCGCTCCATCCAGCGTCACGGTCCGCTTGGTCACCTGAACCGTGAACCGCTTGTCCTTGAGGTCGGGGCTCTGCGCGAGCTGGTCGATCACGATCGTCTTGATCTCCAGGTCGGCGACGCGGTCGGCCAGGTTCTCGGTGTCCTGATTGCGCCCGACGCCCGGATTGAGGGTCAGGTTGTCCTGGACCCGCGCGACCCCCGAGGTGTCCTGGGCGATGGTGACGGCGAGCCGTCGGGTCGCCTCGCTGGGAACTTCTCCGCTGAGCGTGACCGTGCCCCCATTCGTCGTCACCTTGACGTTGAAGGCGGAGACATGCTTGGAGAGCAAGAGCGCGGTCTTCACCTTGGAGGTGGTCGCGGCATCCTGCGAGGTCTCCTTGACGGAGCGCATGGTGTCCCAGAGGGAGGTGCCGCCGTCGCGCTGATACAGGAGCACGCCCCCGGCCACCAGGACGATACACAGCACGGCGAGCAGAAAGACCGTCACCGACCTCATGACGGTCAGGCTCTCGGGGACTCGACCTCGAACCGCCGGCGCAGCCGATCAAGGGCCGACCGGACGGATGAGAGCGAGATTCCCGCCACCGGAGTCAGTGCAGTGGAGTGGGTACGGGGGTCCGTGAGCGTGGCGAACCGGCCCTCGGGTGTTTCCCAGATGCCGTTGAAGATGCCCCCGGCTCTGGCCACCAGTTCACGGATCTCCTCGAGCGGGTCCATGGCACGTCCTCCCGGGGGACCGTTTTGCAAGCATTGAACCGATCGGCAGGCGTGCCTAAAGCCTTGAAATAAAAGACGGCCCAGAAGCGCCTCCAACGCCGGCCGACAATTCGACCGAGGCAATTCTTACCAGGGTCATAAAAAACGACTCACCCGCCGGAGCCCCCGCCTGCCGGCGGGTCGCGCTTGGAGTGCTTCGCCGGTGCGGGGCAAGAAGCCGCCCGGGATCCCGAGCAGGCGCTCGATCCGGGCCGATTCCGCGCAGTGGCGATTCCTCTCGGCCGGCGACAGGAACGCAACGTAGGCACCCATTGACGAGTGGTAAGCCCGCCGCACCATCCATGCTATCGTCCCCCGTGAGGCTCTGGGAAATGACAACTCACCGAGCGCTCAGTTTCGGCGATCGGCCAGAGATCGCCCTGGCGGCCCTGGAAGCTGCGGCCAATTCCATCGTGATCGTGGGGCGGGATGGACTGATCGCCTGGGTGAACCCCGCATTCTGTCGGATGACCGGCTACGCGCGCGAAGAGGCGGTGGGCCAGGCTCCCCGACTGTTGAAGTCGGGCGTTCACGACGACGCGTTCTACCGAGATCTATGGGTGACGATCCTCGCTGGACGCGTGTGGCATGGCGAGATGGTCAATCGCCGAAAGGACGGGAGCACCTACACCGAGGAGCAAACGATCACACCCGTCCACAACACGAAGGGTGCGATTGACTACTTCATCGCGATCAAGCAAGACGTCACCGAGCGCAAGCGCCTCGAGCAGGAGCTTCGCCGCAACGAGGCGCTGTGGCGGACGCTCATCGACGCCGCGCCCCTTTCAATTGCCATGCTCGACGCCCAGCGCCGGATCCAGGTGTGGAATGACGCCGCCGAGCGGACGTTCGGCTGGAAGGAGGCGGAAGTGCTCGGGCGCGTCATCCAGATTGGGACTGACGGAGAGAGCGCCGCCTGGGCCGGGTATTTTCAGAGGGCGATGAACGGGGAGATCCTGGACGGGCTCGAGCTCCGGCCGTTGCGGAAGGACGGCAGCCCGGTGCACCTGGTCGCGTCGCTTGCGCCGCTCCGCGACGCTGCCGGGCAGATCACGGGCATCGTCGCGCTGGCCGCCGACGTCACGGCCCGTCACCAGACGGAACAGGCGCTGAGAGACAGCGAGGCCCAACTCCGGCAAGCCCAGAAGATGGAGGCGGTGGGTCGGCTCGCGGGCGGCATCGCCCACGACTTCAACAACCTCCTCACCGTGATCATGGGACGGAGCCAGCTCCAGCTCATGCGGCCCTCCTCGGACGACGCGCTCCGGCGCGACCTCAACCTCATCGAGCAGACCTCGCGTCGAGCCGCCGTCCTCACCCGGCAGCTTCTGGCCTTCAGTCGCAAGCAGGTGCTTCAGCCGAGGGTCCTCGACCTCAACGCGCTCGTGGAGGGACTCGCGCCGATGCTGCGCCGGGTGATCGGCGAGGACGTCGACACCGTCATCGTCCCCGGCTCCGAGCTTGGCACGGTGGTCGCCGACCCCGGGCAGCTCGAGCAGGTCATCATGAATCTCGCCGTCAACGCCCGCGACGCGATGCCGGACGGCGGCCGTCTCGTCATCGAGACCGCCAACGTGGTTCTGGACGACGCATTCGCGCAGACGCATGCCGGGGCGCATCGGGGGCCTTTCGTGATGCTCTCCGTCCTCGATACCGGCGTCGGCATGACGCCCGAGGTCCGGGCGCATGTCTTCGAGCCGTTCTTCACAACCAAGGAGTCCGGCAAGGGGACCGGACTCGGGCTGGCCACGGTGTACGGGATCGTGAAGCAGCATGACGGCTACATTGCACTGGAGAGCGAGCCAGGGCAGGGTGCAGTCTTCTCTGTCTATCTGCCGAGGTCGGACCGGGCGGTCACCAGCGTCGCAGGCATCGTCGCGTCTCCTACCGTCGGCGCGGGGGCCATCCTCCTCGTCGAGGACGAAGAGGAGGTCCGGGACCTCGTCTCCGATATCCTCCGCCGCTTCGGCTATAGCGTGGTCGCGGTTCAGCATCCGGACGAGGCCCTGGCCATCGCCTCCGATCCGTCAAGATCCATCGATCTCCTCCTCAGTGACGTGGTGATGCCGAGGATGAGTGGCTCGGAGATGGCGAAGCGCATGGCGACCCTCCGGCCAGGACTGCGGGTCCTGTACATGTCGGGATACACCGACGAGGCCCTTGGGCGGCATGGGGTACTCGATCCCAGTGTGGCGCTTGTCCACAAGCCTTTCACCCCCGGGGACCTGGTGAGAAAAGTGCGCGAGATGCTGGGCCACCCGTCCACCGGCTGAGCGGCGCTTGCCGATGGCCCGGGGCTGCGGTATGAGTCGCTGGAGCCCGGCACCGGGCAATCGCGCCAAGGGAGATCGCCATGCCACGCTTCGTCAAGGTCGCCGCCGCCCAGATGGGCCCCAACAACGAGGGCACGAGCCGCGAGGAGATCGTCGAGCGGATGCTCGGCCTCATGGACCAAGCGGTCCGCGAGGACGTCGAGCTCATCGCGTATCCGGAGATGGCGCTCACCACGTATTTTCCCAAGCGCATCCGAGACGATTTCGACCAGTTCTTCGAGACGGAGGTTCCGCCCAAGGCGTTGCTGCCCTTGCTGGAGCGGGCCAAGGCGGCCCGGATGGCCTGCCATGTGGGATTTTCCGAGAAGGCGGAGGGGCGCTACTTCAATACCGCCTTGCTCACGGATGAGGCGGGCCGTCTGGCGGGGACCTTTAGAAAGATCCATCTACCGGGAGTACGGCGGCCCGACGGCCATGCCCAGGTCTACGAGCCGTATTTCTTCGAGACGGGCAACTCCGGCTACAAGGTCTTTCCCACCGCCAAGGCCCAGGTCGGGATCGCGATCTGCCAGGACCGGCGCTATCCGGAATCCTATCGCTGCCTCGGGCTCCAGGGCGCCGAGATCGTCCTCATCGGCTACAACACCCCGCTCTCCGCGCTGGCGCTGGATCTCAACGAGCTCTGCCTCCGCGCCGGCGCCTACCAGAACAGCCTCTTCGTGGTGGGCATCGCCAAGGCGGGGATCGAAGACGGCATGGAGCTGATCGGCGGCTCCTGCATCGTGAGCCCGCTGGGGCAGGTGCTCGCCAAGGCCGGCGGCACCGGCGACGAGCTCATCGCGGCGCGCATCGACCTGGACCTGATGACTCCCGCGCGCAAGCGCTGGAACTTCTTCGGCCGCCGGCATCCCGAGCACTACGGCCTCATCACCCAGCCCGTCCGCCCCGCCGACAAGGACGCATGATGGCCGCCGCCAAGGTCGACACCATAGTCCGCGGTGGGCGCGTGGTCACCGCCACCGAGGTGCTGGACACCTCGGTGGCCATTCGCGGCGGACGCATCGTGGCGCTGGGTCACGACGAGGCGCTGCCGCCCGCGGACCGCACCATCGACGCCACCGGCAAGATCGTGCTGCCCGGCCTCATCGACTGCCACGTGCATCTGGGCGCGGTGTACGACGACTGGAGCACGGGTCCGGTGGCGGCGGCCCATGCCGGGCTCACCACCCTCATCGCGTTCGCGGAGTACAACGACGGCGAGACCTTGCCCCAGGCCACCAAGCGGATCGCGGACGAGGCCAGCCAGGCGTCGGTGCTGGACTTCGGCTTCCACTTCATCGTCAACAACGAGCCGCACATCCTGGAGGGCATGCCGGAGGCCTTCGAGATGGGCGTGACCTCGTTCAAGATCTTCATGACGTACAAGAAGCGCCCGAAGCGGATGTGCACGGATGACTTCATCGCCCAAGTCATGGAGAAGCTGACCGCGCTGGGCGGCGTCTGCCAGCTGCACTGCGAGAACGGCGACATCCTCTACCACCTCGAGAACAAGGCCATCGCCGCCGGTCGCGTGAAGCCCACGGACTTTCCCGCCACCTGCCCGCCGTGGACGGAGGAGGAGGCGATCAACCGGGCCATCCGCATCGGCGCCATGACCGGCTGCCCCGTGTACGTGGTGCATCTGTCCACCGCGGGCGGGCTCCGGCGCATCAAGGAGGCGCAGTCCGAGGGCCAGCGGGTGTGGACGGAGACCTGCCCGCAGTATCTCCTCCTCACGGAGAAGGAGATGGAGACGTGGGGGCCCTTCGCCAAGATCGGCCCGCCGCTCCGGCCCGCCGACGGCGGCGATCGCGAGGCGCTCTGGGCGGGATCCGCGGGCGGCCACATCGCCACCTTGGCCAGCGATCATTCGCCGCGGCGCAAGGCGCTCAAGGAGCCGGGCTGGAAGAACATCTTCGTGGACGGGGAGGGCAAGCCCGTCCCCTTCGGCAGCCCGTCGGTGGAGACGCTGGTGCCGCTGGCCTACAGCGAGGGCGTGGTGCGGCGCGGCCTGCCGCTCACATGGATGGCGCGCGTGCTCGCGGAGAATCCCGCGCGGATCTTCGGCCTCTATCCGCGCAAGGGCGCCATTCGCGTGGGGGCCGACGCCGACCTCACCATCATCGATCCCGAGCCGGAGTCCACCATCACGGTGAGCGATCACAAGGGCATCGCCGGCTGGACCCTCTACGAGGGCTGGAAGGCGCGCGGCCGGCCATGGATGACGCTCCTGCGCGGGGAGACCCTGCTGGATCGGGGACGGCTCGAGCGGCGGCCAGGCTATGGACAGTTTCTTCGCCGCGGCGGCCCCATGGCGCCGCTGGGCGGCGCCTCCCGCTGAAGGCTCCCGCGCCCATGCCCTATCTGGACACGCTCGCCCGCTTCGCCGCCGAGGTGTCGCTCGCCCGGCTCGGCGAGGCGGCCACGACGGCGGCGCGGCTGGTGCTCCTCGACACGCTGGGCGCCATGCTCGCGGGCAGCGCGCAGCCCGAGAATGCGCGCCTGGCGCGGGCCATGGCCGAGCGCGCCTCGCGGCCGGCCGCCACCCTCATCGGCCACGACGCCAGGGTCGATCCTTTGCTCGCCACGCTCGTCAACGCCACCGCCGGCGTGGCGCTCGAGGTGGACGAAGGCAATCGCTGGGGCGGCGGCCATCCCGCCATTCACGTGGTGCCCGGCGCCCTCGCGGTGGCGGAGGAGCGCGGCGCCGACGGCGTGCGTCTCCTCGAGGCCATCGTGGCCGGCTACGAAGTGTCCTCGCGCATCGGCGGGGCCACCGTGCCCCGTCCCAACGTGCATTCGCACGGGACCTGGGGCACCATCGGCACCGCGGTGGCCGTGGCGCGGCTCGCGGGCCTGGACGCGCGCGCCATGCGAGAGATCATCAACCTGGCCGCGAGCATGAGTCCGGCCAATAGCTGGACGCCCGCCCTCGAGGGCGCCACGGTGCGCAATGCCTATCCCGGCCGCTCGGGCTTGCAGGGCATCCTCGCTGTGGAGCTGCACCGCGCCGGGTTCACGGGTCTGGCCGACGGGCCCGCCGACGTCTACGGGACCATCCTGGCCGAGCAATTCGAGCCCGCCCGCGCCCTCGAGGGGTGGGGCGGGCCGCTCCGAATCGAGCGGAACTACTTCAAGCTCTACGCCTGCTGCCGGTACAACCACCCCGCGCTCGACGCGCTCGCCGCCATCCGGCGCCGCGAGCCGGTCGCCGCCGCCGACGTGGCCGCGGCCGAGGTGGTCGTCTTTCCGTTCGGGCGGCGCATGGCGTCGCCGGAGCCGGCGAACCTGCTCGCGGCGAAGTTCTCCATCCCGTGGGCGGTGGCGGCGGCGCTGGTGCTGGGTCACGGCGAGCTGTCCGCGTTCACCGACGAGGCGCGGGCCGACGCGCGCATCCGCGATCTCGCCCGCCGGGTGACGATCACGGTGGACGAGGCGATGACGCCGCGCCGCTCCGACTATCCGACCTCGCGCCTGCGCCTCTCCCTGCGCGACGGGCGCGTGCTCGAGGGAGAGACGGGCGTGGTGCGAGGCGATGCGGATAATCCGGCGCCGGAATCGGAAGTGCTCGCCAAGTTCGAGGCCCTGGCCGGGCCGGTCCTGGGCGAGCGCCGCGCGGGCCAGGTCGTCGCCGCGGTGCTCGCCATCGAGGACGTGAAGAACGTCGCCCACCTGGGCGCGCTCCTCACCGGCGCGACCTAGCGACCGGCCGCGTTCACGCCGGCGCCGCTTCCAGATGCGCGATGGAGCGGGCGAGGTTGGCCCGCGCGGGCGCCTCGAAGGCCGCGAGCTCCGGGGTGAGGAAGATCCGGGGCTGTTCGAGGAAGCGGCGGAGCAGCCGCGCCCGGCCCGCGCGCCACTCGGACTCC
>Ga0134127_10000438_pt1 | contig 39713 bp, 27 predicted proteins | sample KB31753_FD_96459 | JGI IMG/M metagenome (GOLD analysis project Ga0134127, IMG submission 96459) | Terrestrial soil microbial communities with excess Nitrogen fertilizer from Kellogg Biological Station, Michigan, USA - KB3-175-3 | ecosystem: Environmental > Terrestrial > Soil > Unclassified ...
GGAAACTCGCAAGTCATTGGAAATCAGGGCAGGCATCCTTTTGTGGTCCAAGCCGGCCAAAAGAGCTCTCGTGAGGTTACGGGGCGCAATGCGCGCACAAAGTCCGGAGGATTCTCTCCCCTGCGCTGCCATCCGCCCGCTGACGCGCCAGGTCACGAGGGTCAGCAGGGCCCCAAGCACCAGGCTCAGTGCGCCGACCGCCACGTGCGCTGTCGCGATGTCCGCGGCCTTGTTTGTCCAAATCGTCGTGGCGCCCAGGATTACTTGCAGCAGGATGGCGCCGAACCAGAGCGCCGCCAGGCGTGCCACCGGCGAATGCGCGCTGAAGCGGCTGCGCGCCGCGCCGGCCAGCCAGGCGACAGACCCGAAGATGCACAAGGCGGTGACGCGATGGACCATCTGAAGGGTCACCTGTGCCGCGGTGATTGGATTCAACGCGGTGACCTCGACCCGATCTCTGTTGTAACGCGCGATGGAATCAGCATCCGTCGCCGGCCACCACTTCCCGTAGGCGGTTGGAAAATCCGAAATGGCCAGCCCCGCGTGTTGATGCCGCATGGACGCGCCAATGACGAGTTGTGCGAATACGATTCCGGTCACAAAAGCGAATACATAGCGAAGCCGGCTCGCGCCGTAAATACTCAACTTCTGTTCCGCGGCTCGCCGCCACCACCGCGAAGTCATCAGCGCGATGGCCGAAACGAGCACCAGGAACAACTGCGCCAAGGTCGCGTGGAAAATCCCCAGGGCGTCCATCATTTGCGCCACGCGAAAGCCGCCGAGAATGCCTTGAAGAATCACTGCGAAAAACGCCGTCATACCCAGCCAGCGCAAAGCCCCACGAGTCCGAATCGCTTGTGCAATCCCCGCCGCGAGCAGGAGCGGCACGACCCACGCCAAGGCTCGGATGTGATCGGGCACTCCTTCCAGGCCGCCTTCGGCCGGCTTGGAGCCCCGATGACCGAGCATTGCCGTGAGCAACACAATGACCGCCAGGCCTCTCCAACGCGCTCGCCCCGCAGTCTCCCGACACCACAGCCAGGCCGCCAGAACGCTGGTCAGCGCCCCCACCAGCACCGCCATCAACCGATGCGTGTGCTCGTAAAACACGCCGCCGACCCACTTCGAGATCGGGAAGTAAAACATGTTGTAACCGTAGCTCGTCGGCCAATCCGGCACCGCCATCCCGACCCCGTGGCTTGTGACCAGCCCGCCAACCCAAATCAGGCAGAGGGTTGCCAACGCCGTAAAGACGGCGAATCGATGCAGCCAGCGGTTGTCAGGCGTCTGGGTCATTTGCCGGGAAACCACGGATGGGCCCAGCGCGGCGAAGCATCAACCAAAGGAGCGCGGCTGTGTTCGTAGGGCCAGCAGCAGCCGGCCGGAGCCGAATCGCATTGCCGACCCGCTGCGGTTGGTGCTTCGCACACAGCCGCGCTCCGGGAGATTTGCGCAGCTTGCGCAAATTCTTTCTCAATCTTACTCATGCTCTCTCCCCAAGATTTGGGTTGCGGCCGTAGGCCGCGCTGCGTTCATCCATGGTTCTTTCAATAATCAAACAACCGACCAGAAGTTCATGGCGTCGAAGCCTGGAGAAAGCACGCGCCGCTGCGAACGCTTCGGCCCGCAGCGGCGTTTCAAAGCACTCCCGGCGCAAAAGCCGATCACTGCGCCAGTTCGACCGTGAAGTCCTGCGTGGTGGCGCCCTTAACCTCGATCGGTTTCGCAATGCCTTCGCTTGCCGCTCCATGGGTTTTCAAGTGGTAGGCCACGATGGTGTACTTGCCATCCGGCAGGCCGGAGATCTTAAAGTTGCCGTCCTTGTCCGAGACGGCGAAGTAGGGATGCTCGCAGACCCCGATGTAGGCGAACATCCAGGGATGCACGTCGCACTTCATGCGAACAAGGATTTCGGGTTTGTCAAAGGACTTTGACAGATCCGGCGAACCGGCAGGCTGGGCCTGGTTGAACTCTTTGTTCCCCTTTCCCTCTTTGGGCGTCGCATGCACATTGTGGAAGGTCGCGTCGGAGTTCTTGATCTTGAATGGCTGCCCAGTCACGACGCCCATGACATAGGGTTCATAAACGCAGCCCAATTGGTCGAGCGTCGGTGCCGCCCCCGTCGCATCGGCCTTCTTCGCGTCCTTGATGTACACGAATACGTTGGCCAGACCGCCATCCTTTCCCACGACGTAATGGCGCGTGGTTTGCTTGGTCGGGTTGAGCTTGCCGCATTCGGGACCGAGGTCGATGGGGACTTCGGGTTTGGGGGTGCCTTTAAGGGTAATCTTACCGCTGACGTCTCCCGCAGATGCGAACTGCGCAGAGCAAGCCAGTGCGGCGACGCTAAAGAGAGGAATCAAGGATTTCATGGATCGGATCAACTGGTTCATAAACGAGTGGCGCCGGGTTTACACGGGCCCGCGGCGGCCCGCAAGTGTTTTGTGAAACTTTTCACAAAGTCCGCTCTCGTTTCGACGAAACGCGCACGGGGCTATTCAGTCCTGCCCAATCGGACGGCCGCCTCGCAGCGAGCCATTCGGGTTTGCCCGCTCTTCGACCGGCACCGCCATGTGCCACAGGCCTGATAAGGATTAGGATTACGAGTAGGACTAAGATTTAGGGAAGCGGCGGATTCTGGCACTTAATCCGAATCCTAATCACTCCATAGAGTCTGCCAAAAGTCAGTTGCGCAGCTTGAAGGTTCCTTGCCAGTCGACTCGGTACGCCTGGCCGTGACTGCGAAAACTTGAACTTAACTCGATTGTGTCGCCCTGCCCCAAGCGCTGCCTGCCAATCTTGCTGGCAGGCAACTCGAGGATGGCGATGTTGCGGACATTGAGATTCACACCGGAGAGATTCTCCAATCGCACATCGGGATCGCTGGCAATGCCTTCCCGACCCGAACCGATCCGCGCCCGAATAGGTTCGCCCCCGGCAATCTGGACGGTCCAAACAGCCCGTTCAGCTTTGGGCACGGACTTTCCCCGGTAGTAAGCCTCTTCGATGATGTCGTGCGCGTAGAGCCCGAGGTAAAGCGCCTTCGCGCTCCAGCAGACGTAAAGGTCGGCCATCGGGTAGGGCGACGAAGGTTTCACGAACCCTCGCTCGCGGTCCCACTGGCGCATCGCCTGCATGGAGGCGGAGTGCTCAAATGGATCGCGCGGAGCGCGTGGCACGCCGGCCGAAGCGTCGGTCCGCGGTAAGACCGGACGTGACTTCAATCCTGCGAGATCGGCCTTGGCGAACAAGCGGGTGACTTCCTCGTACGGCCGGTCGTGGATGTCCACGAGACCAAAATTAAAGTTCTCTCCATCGTCGCGGCCGTGCCGGGGCTCGTCGAAATACTGAAACCAATCCGCGCCCACCACGTAGGGCAGTTGCGCCAGCGAATGCAACGTGGTCCGCAAGGCAGTGGCGCGTTCCCGTTGCGTTGGGACAACGGGGAAGACACCATGATTGTTTTTGTTACCCGTTCGATTCTCCGTGGCGGACATGTAGATTTCGCTGACGAACACCGGCTTGCCTGTCAGCGCGTGGAGCGTGTCGAGCTGAAAGCGGGCGAAGGAACCGTCGTTCCAATGGGCGTTGAGGTTCGAAGAAATCGCGTCCACGTAAGGCCCGGCCGCGCGCGCGACTTCCGGGTAGAAGAACGATTGGTAGCGATCCCCAAGGATGAGAGCGCGCCGGTCGTATTTGCGGATGATGTCGTGCGTCAGTTGGTAGTAACGCGAAGCGACCAGCGCCAGGAATCGACGCATGGCCCCGACGCCTCGCCCGCCGGCTTTCAGCCAAAGCTGGCCGCGCTGTTCGAGGCTTTCAAAGCTGTCGGCCAGTTCCGGTTCGAAGTCCGCCAGCAGCTTTTGCCAGTCGTTCGCATACGTTTCGCGAAGCAGCTTGAGCAATCGCTGGCGCTGCCCACTGGTGGGCGCCTGTTCGAGCGCCATATGGAAGAGTGTGGCGTTCCACCAGCCCATTTCATTGTCCGTGTAGTAGCCGATGAGCCTTGGGTCGTCGCGCACGGCCAGGATTTGTTCGCGCGCCACGTCGTCCATGCGCTGGATGATTTTCTCGTCCCACATGTCCCACCACGGCGCCCCCGCCGTCGAGCCGACATGGAGCACGGGCGTCAGGCCGCCCAGCATGTTCGACGACTGCAACAGCACGCGGTGATGACTCCAGGCGCCAATGGTCGTGAAGTTCCAACTTTTGAGCCGGTGCAGCGTCGCGTCGGCCCACGCGCGGTCGTCGGTGTAGTGTTGCCACGAAGCATAGCTTGGATTCTCCCGGTCGAATGCGTCACGCGACGCTCCACGAGTCACAAGGCAGACTCCCACCGAGAAAAATGGCCGGCCCTCCGGCGAAGCGAGCCACCATGCTGAATTGGTTTGGCGCAGAGTGAACGGTGGTTGCAACGCGCCGCTTACGGGCAATGCAGAAGCATCGGCCCCAAGGGCCGGCATGGCGAACAGGGCTGACGCGGCGAGGAGAATGATTGGAGGCAGTCTCATTGCTCCCTTACTAACCCAGGCCACAGGCCACAGGTGAGCTGATAACTTTAACGGCGTTCACCGTCGCTTGGCCGCCTGTTCCAATGCCCTTCGCGTGTTCACTCGCGTCAGGTGTGCGCGGAATTCGGCGGAGGCGTGCATGTCATTCAGGGTTTCGACGCCCCCGTCGGCCTTGTCAGCCGCAGCAGCAATGTTTGCGGCCGTGAGGTTCGCGCCGCTTAGGGCGTCTTCAACAGCGGTGGCGCGAAAGGCCTTCCTCGCCACGCCCGTGACGCCCACGCGCACGGTCTTGCTGGCGGCTTCGACGATGGCAGCGACCCCTGCAATGGCGAAGCCGCTGGCTTTCTGGGCAAATTTTGCGTAGGCCACCGACCGACCCGTGATGGGCACGCGAATTTCGACGAGGATTTCATTGGACTGCACGGCGCTTTGCATCATCTCGACGAAAAAGTCGCCGGCGGCAACCGTGCGGCGGCCGTTGGGCCCGGCGATTTCCAGTTGCGCGTCCAAGGCAAGAATGGCGGCGGGCCAGTCGGCCGCGGGATCCGCATGGACGAGCGAACCGCCGATCGTGCCGCGGTTGCGGACCTGGGCATCGCCAATCTGTGCGGCTACTTCGGGCAGGAGCGGACATTTTTCGTTGAGCAAGGCGGAAGACTCGATGGCGTGATGCGTTGTAGCAGCGCCAATCGCAATCGAGCCATTAGCGGCGCGGATGTAATTCAGTCCACTAAGCCGACTGATGTCGACCACCATGCGAGGCTGCGCCAGGCGCAGCTTCATGGCGGGAATCAGGCTGTGGCCGCCGGCGAGAACCTTTGCGTCGTCGCTCGAGGCAAGGGCGGCAAGGGCCTCGTCGAGGGATTGCGGGCGGGCGTAGTCGAAAGGGGCGGGGATCATGAGTCGTTAAAGCGTTTAAGCGTTGGAAAATCCGGTCGAGTTCGTTGTCGTCAGGGCCATAAGCGGGCGAGTCCTCGCGGAGAGATCCTCGAATGTTCGACAAGCGACTGTTCCGAGGGTTCGGACGTTCGGTGCTGACTCTTGCTCACTGTGTTCATCCGCTTCAACGCTTCGCCGAATTAATGGCGCGCCACACCTTCTCGGGCGTAAACGGCAGGTCAACATGCCGGATGCCCAGCGGCGCTAGCGCGTCGCAGACTGCGTTGGCGATTGCAGGTGTGGCGCCAATAGTGCCGGCCTCGCCCACGCCTTTAATGCCCATCGGGTTGCTGGGGGAGGGAGTGACGGTATGGCCGAGGAGATAGTCCGGGATGTCCTTGGCGCGCGGCATGGCATAATCCATAAACTCACCGGTGAGCAGTTGGCCATTCTCGTCGTAGACGCAGCGCTCGAAGAGGCATTGCCCCAGCGAATGAGCGATGCCGCCCTGGACCTGGCCTTCGACGAGCAAGGGGTTGATTTGCGGTCCGCAGTCGTCTACGGCCACGTACTTCACAATCTTCACCTCGCCCGTGTCGCGGTCGATTTCAACGGCCACGATATGGGTGCCAAAGGGATAGGTGCAGTTGGACGGCTCGAAAAAACTCGAGGCTTCAAGGCCCGGCTCAAAGTTCCTCGGGATGTTTTTTGCGACGTACGCTTCGGCGGCCAATTGCGCCAGCGTGAGCGCGTTCTTCGGTTTGCCCGAGACGAAGAACTTCCCGTCCTTGAATTGCACGTTCTTCTCCTTTGTCTTGAGCAGATGCGCGGCCAGTTTCCTGGCCTTGGCAACGATCTTGTCGATGCACATTAGAATGGCCGTGCCGCCAATGACGGTCGCCCGGCTCCCGTAAGTGTCGCGGCCATAGTGGGCCGAGGCCGTGTCACCCCGCAAAACGACGATGTCCTCAATGGACACACCCAGCTTGTCAGCGGCCAACTGGGCGAAGGAGGTTTCCTGTCCCTGTCCATGAGGTGTGGCGCCGGTGATGACAGTGACCTTGCCACTCATCTCGAGGCGCACGCAGCCCCATTCCCAGCCGCCTGCGGCCATCATCTTTGACGGGCCGAGCGCGCAAATCTCCACGTAAGTGCTCAGGCCAATGCCGAAAAGGCGGCCCTCCTTTCGAGCGCGGATCTGCTCCTTGAGGAGATTGTCCCACCGGGCCAACTCCTGGGCTTTGCGGAGAGCCAGATTGTAATTGCCGCTGTCGTAAGTCAGGCCCGTGGCTGTGTCATAGGGGAATTCTTCGGGCCTGGGAAAATTCTTCTGCCGAAGTTTCACGCGATCCAGTCCGAGCTCGGCGGCGACGAGGTCCATGAGCCGCTCGATGGTGTAAGTCGCTTCGGGACGGCCGGCGCCGCGATAGGCGTCGGTGCTCATCTTGTTGGTATACACGCCCTGAATGTCCATGCGGACCGCCTTGAACTTGTAACAGCCGGGAAGCATTGAGCCGGTGAGCGTCGGAATGGCGGGGGTCAGAAGCTGATTGTAAGCGCCAATGTCCGCAATCGTGCGCGAGCGGATGCCGAGCAGCGTCCCGTCTTTCTTCACGGCCACTTCGTACTCGCCGATCTGATCGCGGCCGTGGATGGTCGCGCTGGCGTTTTCCCGCCGGGACTCAATCCACTTCACAGGCACGCCAAGCCGCTGCGCGAGGTGCGAGACCAGCGCCTCCTCAGCGTAAAGATTGAGTTTCGAGCCGAAACCACCGCCCACCTCGGGCGCCACGATGCGCATCTTGTTCTCCGGCACGCCAATCATGCCGGGCAACAGGGTGCGGATCAGGTGTGGAATCTGCGTGCTCGTCCAGAGCGTGAGTGTGTGCTCTCCCGTGTGCCAGCTCGCGATGCATCCGCGCGGCTCGATGGCCATTGGGATGAGCCGCTGGTGGACCATGCGGTGCTTGATGACGCGGTCCGCCTCGGCGAAGGCCTTGTCCATATCGCCCATGGCCAAGGTCCAGGTGAAGGCCAGATTCGTGCCAAGGTCCGGATGCGTGAGGGGTGAATCCGGCGCCAATGCTGCCTGGGGATCCGTGACCGCGGGTAGCGCGTCGTAGTCCACCTCGATTAAGTCCACGGCGTCGCGCGCGATGGCACGGTCCGAGGCGACAACCACTGCGACGGGATGTCCGACGAAATAAACCCGGTCGGTTGCGAGGCAGGTGTGTTTCGGCGCCTTCTGGTCCGGTGCAAGCCCGACGCAAGGAACGAGCCCGCATTTTGCGTTCACGTCCGCGCCAGTGAAGACGCCAGTCACGCCAGCCAACGCGCGGGCGGCGTCTGTCCGAATGCCGTTGATCTTCGCGTGGGCGTACGGGCTGCGCAGCACGACCATATGGAGCATGCCCGGCAGGTTGATGTCGTCCACGTAAGTAGCAATGCCCTGGATGAGGCGGGGATCCTCCACCCGCTTCATCGCGCGGCCGACGTAGCCGCTCGTTGGCTTGGTCTTGGTCTTGCTTTGCATAGTCGTTAAGTCGTAATCGCCGTCGCGTGAAGCGTAAGCAGCCGCGGATTTGACTGTTCAAATCCTTCAGCTCGTTAACGTTTCTCAGCCTTCGCCAGCTTTTTCGCGGCCCACTGCACGGCATCAATGATGTGCGAGTAACCCGTGCAGCGGCACAAGTTCCCTTCGAGCCCGTGGCAAATCTCCTCCCGCGTCGGCTTGGGATTGTGATTCAGCAGGTCGACGCCGGCCATAATCATGCCGGGGGTGCAGAAGCCGCACTGAAGACCGTGACATTCCCAAAACCCCTCTTGCACGGGATGCAGCTTGCCGTCCTTGGCCAGACCTTCGATCGTCGTGACCTCCGCGCCGTCTGCTTGCACGGCGAGCACTGTGCAGGACTTCACCGCGCGGCCATCGAGCAGGACGGTGCAGGCCCCGCATAGCGTGGTTTCACAGCCGATGTGCGTGCCAGTGAGCTTGCAGTTGTCACGCAAGAAATAGGTGAGCAGCGTGCGCGGTTCGATTTCGTGTTCGTGGGAGACGCCATTGACCTTGATGGAGACGCGAGTTTTCACGGGACTGATTCCGTTCGTTGTTCGCCGACTGGTAACCTCATGAATCTAGCGCCGAGAATGGCCGAAGCAAAGACTTTCCGAATGGACGAAACATCGCCATGTAGCCGCGACCGTGAGGTCGCGGGCCGTCCCTCCACGGCACAACTACCGATTAGTCTCCAGTCGTTCGGCCCGCGACCTCACGGTCGCAGCTACACTTGGAGGCACTCGACGCTTGCCGCCCCCCTTGCGCGGCCCGCACACTGCGCCACGGCGCAAACATGAGCCCGGACGCACAAACACGGCCCAAAATCAGCATCATTATGCCCACGCTCAATGCGGGTGCGCTCCTCGACAACTGTCTCGCCTCTGTTGCCGCTCAAACCTATCCCCACGAACGCATCGAGATTCTCCTGGCCGACGCCTTCAGCACCGACGCCACCCGCGACATCGCCGCGCGTTACGGAGCGCGCGTCCTGGATGACCCCGGCACGAACATGGAGGAAGGCAAACGACTGGCGCTCCAACACGCAACCGGCGATTACATTGTGTTCGTCGACGCGGATAACGAGTTCACCCATCCCGACTACCTCGAACTGGCCGTGGACGGTCTGAAGAAAAACCCCCAGGCGCTCGGCGTCGAGAGTTACTACCTGCCTTCGGCGAAGATGAGCAGCTTCTGTCGTTACGTCACGGCGCGGCTGCACATCAGCGACGTGCTCAGCTGGCTCATGAGCCGAAACCCGTTGCTGGTCGGGCGCGACGGCGAGATCGAGCGCTGGACGCTCCCCGGCGGCTCGTGCAGCTATCCGCTGGGGGCCAATGGCTTCGTTTTCCGCAGCGCGGAGCTTGAGTCGGTCCAGCGCGAGCACCAGTTTCAGGACACCCACGTCGCCTTGCGCCTGATGCAACGCGGCCAGCGCGAATGGCTGCGCGTGCGCGGCCGGGGCGTCCATCACTATTACGTGCAGACCCTCTGGGGTTTCGTGAAGAAACGCAGGCGAGCAATTGCCCATTACTTCCGCGTGCGTGACTTGTCGCCCGTCAACTGGACGAATGAAAAGCCACCCGTGCCCCTCTGGCTGGCCGGGCTGTATTGCATCACCTTTGTGGGCCCGCTCTGGCACGCGCTCCGCGGGCTGTGCCACGATCGGGACGCCGCATGGCTCTGGCACGTTCCCGCCAGTTTCGGCAGTTTCATTGGCACAGCCTGGGGTTGGTGGACTTACAAAACTCGCAAGAGCGATCCCAAACTCGTAGCCAATTTGCAGGTCGAACAGACGCTGAGAAATGAAAGCTCAAAGTTCAAAGCTCAAAGCTCAAAAGAAATCCCAAAGTCCAGTAACCACGCTCCCGTTCCACCGACAGATGCGCGTTGATTTGGAGCTTCGTCCTTGGTCCTTGGCGATTCTTTTGAACTTTGAACTTTGAACTTCCCATCATGCGCCTCCATTTCATCTCGAACGGTGTGTTCACCACGAGCATTGCCGGAGGCGACATTCATTTCATGAAGCTGGCGGAGGCAGCGGCGCGGGCGGGCTATGACGTTAATTACTTCGGCGGACATGCTCTACGGGAAGTCATCGAGAAGCATCGGCTCCCGGGCATAGTAACGCTGACCGACGATGCGAAAATGCCCAAGACGGACACGGGCGTCCTGCGCGGACAGTACGCGCTGTTCCGCGATATGCACGCCCGCTATCGGCGCACGCTCGCGCTGCGCGAGCGCATTGCGCCGGAAGACTACGTGTACGCCGTGAGCGATTACTGGTTCGACGTGGTGCCGGCGGTGCGTTGCGCCGCCCGGCGCAAGCTGATGGTCCTGCACATGGAATCCCCGACGCTCGGTCAAATCATCACACGGGGCCGGCCCGACGTGGACCCGATGCGCCTGGCGTCGCTGCACTACTGGTCCAGCCAGAAATGGAGCCTGAAGCGATTTTGCGCCGCCGGGCGCAATTGGGATGCGGTTCTCCAGAGCCGCGACCCCGCTCAAACGCGCATCCATCTCCTTTACCTTCACCCGCTCATGGAGCCTCGCCTGAACTCGCTTGGCATGGGTCCGGATCGTCGCACGCTCCTCTCCTACGGCCTCGAACTCGGCCCGACCGACGCTGTGCCTGAACAACCCCGCACCTACGACGCCGTGTGGATTGGCCGCGTTCATCGGCAAAAGGGCATCGACGACCTGCTCGCCACACTCCGGCATCTCGCTGCGCGCCTTGCCAACTTCAGGTGCATCCTCATCGGTAACGTTCGCGACGCGCTCGCCTCCGAGGTCGCCGCGCACGGCTTGGACAAACACGTCGAGTTCTCCGGCTTCGTGACGGAGGAGGAAAAGATTCGCCTCTTCAAAGCCAGCCGCGTCTTCCTCATGCCGAGCAAACATGAAGGCAGCCCACGCGTCATCGGCGAGAGCCTTATCTGCAAAACGCCTGTGGTTTCTTACGACATTCTCAACTACCGTCCGCTCTTCGGCGACTTCGTGCGCTACGCCCCACCGTTCGACCTCGAGGCCTTCAAGGCCGCTGCTGAACGCGAAATCCTCGCGATGCGCGCGGGCAAGAACTATCTGGAGACGATGGACCTGTCCCGTTTCCGGCGCGAGAACAGCTGGGAGACGACGCAAGCGAAGTTTCTCTCTGCCCTCCAAAGCCTGCGCTGAGGGTTCTTCGCGATCCTTCGCACTTTTCTCTAACAAAGCGCTCCCTGGCGCGTTAATCCCTTGGAAGGACGCGGCGCCCCGCGGTGCCCGACCCTGACGTGGACGAACAGCATAACGACCGCGCCGAGTGGGTGCAGGACGCCCTCCGGCGTTTCGCAGGACCGCTGACTCGCTACGCCGCCGGCATCACGGGCGATGCCGAGCGCGCCCGCGATGTCGTGCAAGACACCTTTGTCCGCCTTTGGACCGCTGACCCCGCGCGCCTGAACGGCAGGCTGGCCGAATGGCTCTTTACCGTCTGCCGCCGCCGCGCCCTCGACGTGCACCGGAAAGAACGCCGCATGACCGCACTCGACGAGATCGAACTCGACGCCACCGCCAGCGCCGAACCGTCGCCCGACGTCCAGACCGCCCAACGCGAAGGCGAAGGCGAAGCGCTCCGTCTGCTCGCCGGGCTGCCGCCCAATCAGCAGGAGGTCATCCGGCTGAAATTTCAGAATGGCCTCAGCTACCAGGAAATCAGCGGCATTACCGGCTTGAGCGCGAGCAACGTCGGCTACTTGATACATACGGGGTTGAAGACGTTGCGGAAACAGATGAGAGAGGGAGAAGCTCAAAGCTCAAAGCTCAAAGTTCAAGGAAACCACAGATGAAATTCGAATCGCGTAGTGATGACGCGACGGTAGCCGTGGGCTTCAGCCCACGGATGCCCGTCCTCGAAGAGCGGCGTCGCGTAGCGACACTTGAGGCACCGACGCGCTTTCAGGCGTCGCTAAGCGACGCGAACGATTCGCACACCAAACCGTGGGCTGAAGCTCACGGCTACCATCAGAGGGAGTCGCTACGCGACTGGTCCATTCCCAGGACGTCATTGTGCGGCTGGGCCAGAAGTTCGGCTGCATTTGGTGAATCCCAAGGGAATTCGAACGAGGTGCACCTTTGGAGCTTGGAGCTTCTTTTGAACTTTTGAGCTTTGAACTTTGATCTTATGAAACTCTCCCCTGACGATCCGAAACTGACTGCATACGCCCTCGGCGAACTCGACGCGGCGGAACGCGCCGCCGTCGAAGCCGTTCTGGCCGGCTCGCCCGAAGCCCGCGCCGCCGTGGAGGAAATCCGCGCCGCGGCCGGACGGCTTACCAGCGAACTGGCCGCCGAAGCGTGTCCCGAATTGACGCCCGCGCAACGCGCGGCGCTCGCCTCGCCGGCAACGGCGAAGGTGGTGCCGTTCCCATCGTGGCGCGTATGGCGCACGGCTGGCATTGCCGCAGCGGCGGCGTGTGTGATTGGGCTGGCGGGATGGGCTTTGTTCGGGCCGGCGCCCGATAAGAGGCACGCGAAGAGCGAGAGCCAGAGCCAGAACTCAAACCGGGCACCCTTGGCTCATACACATAGCGTAACTCCGCACACTGAGCCGAAAGTTCTTACAGGCAATGCAGTGCCCGCGACCAATGCGGTCGTGAGCTCAGACCTTCAAGTCCGCAGCACAACGCTGGCTCAGGACGGCAAGCTATTCATCGAAGCAGGAAGATTTGAATTGGCTGAGGCCAGGCTCGCTGAAGCACTCCGACTCGATCCCTCAAACGATATCGCAGAACGATATCTGAAGCTCTGCAAAGACGTGATTGATCGAGCACAGCAGGGAACAAGAGTTGAGGCATCCCAGTCACCTCATGCCCGCGTTATCCTCCGCGCACGAGGGAAGGTCTCCCAGAAGCTGGACTCGGTCCGGCTTTCCGAATTACGCTTCGACTCGCTGCCCCTTGCGCAGGTCGTTGATTGGCTGAAGAGCCAGGCCAAGGCCGCCGACCCCGAAGGAAAAGGCGTCAACTTCATCGTCAGCACCTCGGCCGACACGGGCGGTGGGGTTAATAGCGACATCACGGCGGTAACAATCCGCGTAGATCCGGCTTTGAATGACATAACTCTTCATGAAGCCTTGGAGATCATCGTAAAGGTGGCGGACCGACCCATCTGCTATTCGGTCGAGCCCTACGGAGTGCTATTCTCCCCTCGCACGCCGGAAGTCGCGGAACTGCACACCCGTTGGTACAAACTGGGGGACGGAGCCGCCTTTCTCCAAAGCTTGCAAGGCGTAACGGCTCTGGACCAGGTTAACACAGGTTTGCCAGTTACTCGCGGGTACGGCCGCAGTCGAGGAGGTGGCGGTTTTGGCGGCAGTGGTTTTGGCGGCAGCCAAAGCGGATTTGGCTCCGTCAGCTCTGCCGAATACGCTGGCGTGACTATCGCGCCGGGAGGCGGACGCCGTGGTGGTTTCGGGCAGGGCGGAGTCAACCAATCCACGACGGGGCAGGCGCGGACTCCGGGCCAGGGCGGCGGCGGTCAAGGCGGCGTTGACTTCGTCACAGTTCCAACCACGACGGATCTCGTTAGCTCCACCATCCGCACCTATTTTCAGACCGCTGGAGTCACGCTCGATCCGCCCAAGAGCATGGTCTTTAACGACCGGCTCGGTATGTTGATGGTTCGTGCGACCGCGGCGGACTTGGACCTGATCGAACAAGCCGTCCAAGTTTTGGATCGTGTTCACACGCCCATCGCTGCTTACTCCGGTTTCCTCGAAAACATCTTCGTCCCCGTTTTGCAGGAGCCGCTTTCCACTTTCTCCATCGACGTGGACACGGCCAGCTACGCGAACGTGCGGCGGTTCCTCAATTCCGGGCAGCTTCCACCGTGCAATGCCGTGCGCATCGAGGAACTCGTCAATTACTTCACTTACGCCTATGCCGCGCCGAAGGGTGGCGACCCATTCTCCGCGAGCATCGAGACAGCCGGATGCCCGTGGGCGCCGGCGCACCGACTCGTGCGCGTGGCATTGCGCGGACGCGAACTGCCGCGCGGCAAAAGGCCCCCCAGCAATTTCGTCTTCCTCATCGACGTGTCCGGCTCGATGCAGCCGCCCGAGCGCCTGCCGTTGCTCAAACAGGCGTTGCGCGCCTTGGTCAAGAAGATGACCGAGAGCGACCGCGTGGCCATCGTCGTCTATGCCACCGAGGCCGGCGTGAAACTGGAATCCACTTCGTGCGCGGAGAAGGAGAAGATTCTCGCCATCATCGACGCGCTCGAAGCGGGCGGTTCGACCAATGGCGGTGAAGGCATTCAACAGGCCTACACGATGGCGCGAAAGCATTTCATCCAGGGCGGCGCGAACCGCGTGTTGCTCTGCACGGACGGCGATTTCAACGTGGGCTCACCGACCAGAACGCGCTCGTGGCGCTGGTCAAGGAGAACGCGGCCAGCGGCGTGTTCCTCACCACGCTCGGCGTCGGCACGGATAATTACAAGGACGCGCTCATGCAGCGCCTGAGCGACCGCGGGAACGGGAATTACCATTACCTCGACACACTGGAGGAGGCGAACAAAGTGCTGGGCGAGCAGATGAACGCGAATCTGGTGACCATCGCTAAGGACGTGAAGATCCAGGTGGAGTTCAATCCTGCGCAGGTCAGCGCCTACCGGCTCATCGGTTACGAGAAGCGGGTGTTGCGTGCGCAGGATTTCAATAACGACCGGAAGGACGCCGGCGAAATCGGCGCGGGCCACACCGTCACGGCCTTCTACGAAATCGTCCCCGCCGGGAAGGCCGCAGTGCAGCCCGTGGTCGACAGGTTGAAGTATCAATCCGCCGTTGCGCCCGCGAGCTACAGCGAGAAGGGCGAGCAGAGCAAGGAATTGCTCACGCTCAAGCTGCGTTACAAGCAGCCGGACGGCGACACGAGCAAGTTGATTGAGTTCCCGCACACCGACAGCGGGAGCAGCTATGGCAAGGCGAGCGCGGACTTCAAGTTCGCCGCCTCGGTGGCGAGCTTCGGCATGCTCCTGCGCGGCTCGGAGCACACGGGAAGAGCGACGTTCGACACGGTGCTGGAACTGGCCGAGCAGGGCAAAGGCGCGGACGATGGCGGCTGGCGCGCGGAGTTCATCAACCTGGTGAAGAAGGCAAAGGGGTTGCGGGACTGATCAGGGGTTCTCCAAATCGGGGGCGGTCCAAGGCATTTCCTGCTAACGTTCGGATTGGGACCACAAGCCCTTCGCGGTTAAGTGAATGCGCCCGCCCGGGGCAGTGGCCCTTCACAAAAGCCGCTCGCCAGCCGATATAGTTCTATGGCTGTGTCGGAAGCAGCTTTTCTGCAAAAAACCAGCGCCTGCCACGTCCGTCAGCACGCACTCCATGAAACCTTGCCCTCATTGTCGTTGTGACAACGAAGACACGGCGATCCTTTGCCGAAAATGCGGCACCGCGGAGAGGCTTGGTGCGGCTCCTCTAGCCCTGGCGGCCCTGGAGCCTGGATCCTCGAAGACGGATGTCGCCGACGCAGGGAATTCGGCCGAATTCATCCGGATGTTTTTCAAGTCGCCGAAGCAGGAGCAATTCGCGGTGCATTGCGCCGGACTCATTGCAAACCTGGTTGGTGAACGGATTGCCGACCTGCGCCCTGACACGAGGTGGTCGGAGATTTTCGAATGGGCCAAACCAAGCCCCGCTCACACGGTGGCGTTCACGTTCGCGCTGAAGAAGGAATTCGGCGCCGCTGCGCAGGCAGTCATCGACGACCCGGAGTGCATGACATTTCGGGAGTTCGTTGAGTATGCTAGCACTCCTGGTTGCAGCGCTGCCTAGCAATGCAGCTTCAGACCACAAATCATGCCGCGTGCCGTCGCGATGCTGACCGTCATGACGCTGGCTTTGCCGCTGGCAGGGTGCATCCTTCCGTTTCCCAGTCGTACTTGCGTCCGCGATGGGATTACCGGGCGCGTTGTGGACGCTCGGACAGACCGACCGATTACGGGCGCAACGGTCAGTATCGATTACGCACAGCCCCCGCGTTACGACACAACCACGCGTCAGCAGATCGCGACGAGTCCAGCCGGAAAGTTTCGCATTCGTCGGGAATACCAGCAGCACTGGGCCTATGTTTTTGGAGTTGCTTTGAATCACCGGTGGCCGCACCCAGACCGATTGGGCGGGCCCGACTTGCCGACAGGGGTCACGGTGGAGCATACGGACTATGAGCCACTCAATTACGCATTCCAACGGCAGCCCAGCACGAATGTGCTGCCAGACGGCTCATTGCCCGTGCCCGTGCCAGAGCAGTCCAGGGTTTATCGCCTGACACTCCGGTCTCCGACAAGGTAACAGCGACCTGGAATACGAGCCCTCGACAGGGCTTGATCGTTCAGCCAATTCGGACGAAGCCCCTCCCGACTCTGATGCCTCGGCCCTTTACCCCTTGAGTTTTCTCTCCAGGATCTCCCCCACCAATGCCGGGTTGGCTTTGCCTTTGCTGGCTTTCATCACCTGGCCTTTGAGGAAATTCAACGCGGCGGCTTTGCCGGCTCTGAAGTCGGCGGCGGGACCGGGGTTCGCAGCGATGGCGTCGTCGCAGAACTTCTCGATGGCCCCCGTGTCGCTCACTATCGCCAGACCTTTCTCTTGGACGATGGCCGCCGGGGCCTTGCCGCTGTCGAACATCTCGATGAACACCTGCTGCGCGGCGGAACTACTGATGGTTTTGTTTTCGACCAGACCCACCAACTCGAGCAGCGCGTCGGGGGGAAACTTCAAATCGGCGAGCGTCGATCCGGTAGGGATGCGCTGCCGCGCGTCCTGGCCGACCGGCAGGTCGGCCCTATCGGCGTCTTGTTCTCCCAGCAGGTCGTCCCCACGCATACGCTCCTTCGCCTCCGCCATCTTTGCCTGGAGATTGTTGATGACCCAGTTGGCGACAGCCTTCGGGCTCCTGGCGCGCTTGGCGATGCCCTCGAAATAATTCCCAAGGGCGAGATTGCTTTTGAAGACCTCTGCGTCGCCAGCGGGCAATTGGTAATCGCGCATGAACCGCTGCTTGCGCGCCATCGGCAACTCGACCACTCGGGCGCGCACTTCGGCGAGCCAGGCGTCCGTCGGATGGAACGGCATGAGGTCCGGCTCGGGGAAGTAACGGTAGTCGTGCGCGTGTTCCTTCGTGCGCATCTCCTCGGTGACGCCCGCCAGGTCGTCCCAACGGCGCGTGGATTGGACGAGCCGCCCGCCACTGGAGACGACTTCGATCTGCCGCGGGATTTCATACTCCAGCGCGCGACGCACGCCGGAAAAGCTGTTCATGTTCTTGATCTCGATCTTCGCACCGAGTTCGGTCGTGCCCTTGGGCCGCACGCTCACGTTGACGTCGCAACGCACCATGCCCTTTTCCATGTCACAATCGCTGATGCCGCCCTGCATGAGAATCTCCTTTAGCGCGTTAAGATACTCGTAGGCCATGTCGGAGCTCGTCAGGTCCGGCTCGGAAACGATTTCGAGCAGCGGCACGCCGGCGCGGTTGAAGTCCACGCCACTGTGCCGGTCGAAGTGGATATTCTTGCCAACGTCCTCTTCGAGATGCGCCCGGGTAATGCGCACCCTCGCGGTGCCGCCGGCGAACTCGAAATCGACGTAGCCGCTCTTCGTCGAGGGCTGGTCGTACTGGGTGATTTGGTAGTTCTTCGCCACGTCCGGATAGAAATAATTCTTCCGGTCGAACTTGGCGGCAGGCGGGATTTCACAGTGGAGCAAGACGCCGGTGAGCACCGTGAGCCGCAGGGCCTCCTCGTTGGCGACTGGCAGCACGCCCGGCATCCCAAGGCAGACGGGGCAGACGTTGGTATTGGGCGGCGCGCCGAACGCGTTCGCGCAGCCGCACCACATCTTGGACTTCGTCTTGAGCTGGACGTGCGTTTCCAGGCCGATGACCGCTTCGTATTCCATAGCCGCGGCCGGATTGTGTGCCAGAGTGGAGAGGAAAGACAAACCACAAACCGGGCCTCATTCGAATTACCTTCAGGATGAATGCACCCAGGTGGCTCGTTCCTCCAACCCTGGCTTCGTTGGATGGAATCCCCTTGGGAATCACCGAACGAGGAACCTCATGACTTGGGGGCGGTCGTAACGGATCAACCCTCTCACGATTCAACGATTTAACGATTCAACACCACACAAAGCTCAAGAGAAGCTACAAACACCAAGACCAAGTTCCAAAACGGTGCGATGCCCTTCTGGAACTTTGTTTTGAACTTTGAACTTTGAACTTTGAACTTTGAACTCCAGTATCCGTCCATATGCTGAAGTTCGACCCGTTCGATGGTGCGCTGCTCGTGGACAAACCCGCGGGGCCCACCTCGCACGACATCGTCGAAATCGTCCGCAGCCAGTTCGGCATTGCGAAGGTCGGCCACGCCGGAACGCTCGATCCGGCGGCCACTGGCCTGCTCATTCTGCTGCTGGGCCGCGGCACCAAGCTGTCTGAGAAGCTGATGACCGACGACAAGGTCTACGCCGGCTGGTTGCGCCTGGGCGAGACCACGGACAGTTATGACGCCGACGGCGCCGTGACGGCCACTGCGCCCGTTCCGCCGCTCGATGCCGAGAAACTGAACGCGGCCGCCGAATCGTTCATTGGCGATCAAATGCAAACGCCACCCATGGTGTCCGCCGTGAAAAAGGACGGCGTGCCCCTTTACAAACTGGCCCGCAAAGGCATCGAAGTGCCCCGCGAACCGCGGCTCGTCCACATCTACAATTTCCGCTTCACAGCGTACGAGGAACCGCACGCCTCGTTCCGCGTGGCGTGCACCAAGGGCACCTACGTCCGTTCCCTCGTGCACGACTTGGGCCAGAAGCTGGGCTGCGGCGCCCATCTGGCCACGTTGCGCCGCACCGTCTCCGGTCGCTTCGACGTGGCCGACGCAGTCGAGTTCGAACAAATCTTGAAGATGAGCCGGGCCGAGTTGGAGCAGCGGGTGATTCCGATTTTGAAACTGGCGGCGTGAAGCGCGGACGTAAACGTGAAACTTAAAACGTAACCAGCGTCTCCAGACCGGATGCCCATCTTCGCGAACGACCACTCTTACGTTACGTTTTACGATTTACGCCGCCCTTGTTGAGGATCCCCCAAACCCGCCCTGATGAAAATCCTCCACCGCGCCTCCGACCTCGCCCCCTCCGGCCGCAAAGTCTGCGTGGCCATCGGCGTGTTCGACGGCGTGCACCTGGGACACCAGCAGGTCATTCGGCAGACGATTTCGGACGCGCAACAATACGAAGCGCTCGCCGTGGCGGTGACCTTTGACAAACATCCCAATGTCGTCGTGGCGCCCACGCGCGTCCCGCCGCTGATTTATTCGCTGCCTCAGAAAGTGCGGGCCATCGAGTCTCTCGGTGTGGATGCCACGTGGATGATTCACTTCGACGAGGCGTTCAGCGGGCAGACGGGGGAGGAGTTCGTGCGCGCCCTGGCGCGCGACTTCGGCCACTTGCGCAGTGTATGCGTCGGAAGCGAATTCACCTTTGGCCATAAGCGCAGTGGCGACGTCAGCTTGCTTCGAAAACTCGGGGAGCAGCTTCACTTCACCGTTCATGGTCTGGCTGCCATCGCGCTCGGCGGCAGGACGGTCAGCAGCACACGCATTCGGGACGCCATCAGGCAAGGCCGTCTCGACGACGCCAGCCAGATGCTCGGACGAAACTACGCCCTGGCCGGGCCCGTCGTGAAAGGCGACCAGCTTGGCCGAAAGCTGGGCTTCCCAACGGCAAATGTGGACGCCGCCGGACTGGCGCTTCCACCTAACGGCGTTTATGTCGCCCACGCCGTCACGGGCGGGCGAACTTTGCGCGCAGCGGTCAACATTGGTTTGCGCCCGACCGTGCAAGGCGCCCCGACGGCGCCGCGCGTCGAAGCGCACCTGCTCGACTTCGAAGGCGACCTCTACGGACAGGAGTTGGAACTGGCCTTCGTGAGAAAGTTGCGCGACGAACGCAAGCTCGAGTCGCTCGAGGCGCTGCGCGAGCAAATCCAGCGGGATGTCGCAGAAGCCAGGCGCCAATTCGACGCAGAGTCGTAGCTGCGACCGTGAGGTCGCGGGGAAACTTTGCACGTTGAGTCCTGGATCCGCTCGTTCGAGTGTGAGCATTCAGACCGCGACCTCACGGTCGCAGCTACAGGTCAGGCCCGCCTTTGGTCCACCGCGCCCGTTCGATCTGGGCGCACGACAGAATTCTTCACAGTTGTAAAATCGGCTGCCGTTGGCCGTGTCCCGGAGGGACAACCGACAATAGCCCCGCGTTTCAACGCGGGGTAGGATGCCAGCCCCAAGTCCCGAAGGGACGGCTGAAAACCCGCTCCACAAGTGGCTCCTTGGACGGTTGCTTTCAGCCGTCCCTTCGGGACGGATTATTGGACGGTCGGACCCAGCGTTGAAATTGAAACGCTGGGCTATTCTCATGGGTCCCTCCGGGACAAGGAGAGATCGGAATTCGGGGACGAGTTCGGCTTAGGTACGTTGGTGAGATCCCATATATCCGATTTCAAACTCTCAGCAAATGTGTGGTCTCGAAGAATTCTGTCGTGCGCCCGTGCGATTTTCCCAGACATGCGCGTTGCCTGCCACCCGCAGTTGGTCTAAGCTGGCCAGAAGTCAACCATGTCGCACCACGCACCACGCTTGGAGGACCTGTTCCTGACCCGCCGCGATTTTCTTCGCCGGTGCGGCATGGGCCTGGGCGGGCTGGCATTCGCGACCCTGTCTGGCCGGGGCGCAGCCACTGAAGCGCTCAATCCACTGGCACCGCGCCCCGCGCAGTTCCCTGGCCGCGCCAACCGCGTCGTCCATTTCTTCCTGAATGGCGGTCCGTCGGCCGTGGACACCTTCGACCCGAAACCGGCCCTCACGAAGTACGACGGCAAGGCGCTCCCCTCGCCCAATCTTCAAACCGAGCGCAAGACCGGCGCCGCGTTCGGCTCGCCGTTCAAGTTTCAAGCGCACGGCCGGAGTGGTTTGGAAATCAGCGAGCTGTTCCCGAATGTCGCTCGCAGCGCCGACGACTTGTGCGTCATCCGCTCGATGCAGGCGGATCTGCCGAACCACGAGCCGTCCCTCATGCTGATGAATTGCGGCAACGCGCAAATGACGCGCCCCAGCCTCGGTTCGTGGGTCACGTACGGACTGGGTGCTGAGAACCAGAATCTGCCGGGGTTCGTCGCGATGTGCCCGGGCGGTTATCCGATCAAGGACGCGGAAAACTGGCAGTCCGGCTTTCTGCCGGGCGCCTACCAGGGGACGTTCATCGACACCCAGCACACCGCGATTGAGAAGCTCATCGAAAATGTCCAGAGCCGGCACGCTTCGCTGACCGACCAGCGCCGGCAGCTCGATTTGCTCCAGCGGCTGAACGCCGAACATCTGCAGCGCCGCGCCAGCGAGTCGCGGCTCGAAGCGCGCATCCAATCTTTCGAACTGGCCTACCGGATGCAGATGGAGGCCGCCGAGGCGTTCGATATCAGCCGAGAACCGCAGCACATTCGTGAGATGTACGGCTCCGGCGTGCATGCCCGGCAAACGCTCATCGCGCGCCGGTTGCTCGAACGAGGCGTGCGCTTCGTGCAACTTTGGCACGGCGCGGGCCAACCGTGGGACAATCACGACAATATCGAGTCCAACCACCGCAAGCTCTCTCGCGACATCGACCAACCGATTGGCGCGCTGCTCGAGGACCTTCGCCAGCGCGGCATGTTGGAGGACACGCTCGTCATCTGGGGCGGCGAATTCGGCCGCACGCCGACGGTCGAACTGGGCGACTCCGGCAAGAGCAAACTGGGCCGCGACCACAACCCATACGGCTTCACGATGTGGATGGCCGGCGGGGGTGTCCGTGGTGGGATGGCGCACGGCGCGACCGACGAGTTTGGATTCCGCGCCGCCGAGAAGAAGGTCCACGTTCACGACTTGCACGCGACCATTCTGCACCTGCTCGGTTTCGACCACGAACGGTTCACCTACCGCTATGCCGGACGCGACTTCCGTCTCACGGACGTGGAAGGGGAAGTGGTGAAGGAGATTCTCGCCTGAGCCGGCGCCGGACGAACCGCTCGCATTGACAACCCTGACGCATGCTGTCTAGCGCAGGCGTCCACGCTTGCGGGTTCAGGCCGCGTCTCGCCGCCAGCTCCGCAATCGCACCGGGACGGTGCTGGAATCCGCAACCGGCCGCGGACGGCTGCGCTACGAATTGTTGAACGCACAAACAGGGCTGATGTCAAACCCCTTGGTTCCACACATCGCAATTAAAGAAGATTGGTGATGCGTTATGAAGACGATCCACTGTTCCCTATTGCCGTACGTTGTGGCCGCCCTGGTTGGAAATTCGTTCATTCCCCACGCTCTGGCCAATAATCCTCCCACCCTCAACGCGATTCCCAACCTCACTATTAATGAGGACGCTGGGAGTCAAGTCGTCACGCTGGCGGGCATCGGCCCCGGTGCCCCGGAAGAAAACCAAACGTTGCTGCTCACCGCCGTTTCCAGCAATCCGAACGTGGTCCCGCCGCCGGCTATTCAGTACGCAAGCCCGGGTGACACGGGCACGCTGACATTCAAGCCCGCGACCAACGCATCTGGCACCGCCACCATCACGGTCATCGTCAATGATGGGCAACCATCCGAGAACACTGTGGCGCGCAGCTTCCTCGTGGTGGTGAATGCCGTGAATGATCCGCCGCGGATCGGGGAAATCCCAGACCAGATGGTGAATGAAAACACGCCCACGGCCCCAATCGCCTTTAGTGTTGCGGACGTGGAGACTCCCCCGGCGTCCTTGATAGTGTCAGGCAGTTCATCAGAACCTTTGCTCATCCCCGAGGAAAACCTCGCTTTCGGCGGGAGCGGAGCCAATCGCACGTTGACCGTCGTTCCCGAGCCCAACCAGTTTGGAAGCGCCATAATTAGCGTGTTCGCCACCGACACCGCCGGAGCCACGACGCGGCGCGATTTCGTGGTGACGGTCACGGCGCAACTGGCAATCAAGATGGAGCAGGCCAACGCAAAGGTGAGCTGGAGCGCCATCAATGGAGTTTTGCAACACCGCAGCGCGCAAGGCCAGTGGCAAGACGTGCTGCCTGAACCGACCAGCCCGTACACTGTCCCGCCCTCCGGTACCAAGTTCTATCGACTGCGGAAACGTTGAAGCGTCCGCATGGGGAGCGAACACTACCCGTCATGGTCCGCACCCTAAGAGGTGCCAGACCAGCGAGTTCAAACAGGTCTTCGACCCCTTCGGCGTCATGTAGTGTGGGGACGTGATCCGGGGTATCGGCTTCGCCTCAACCCCCGGCTACTTTCTGCCAACCCTCCGGGCTGCGGAAAGCAGCGTGTTGTAGATCAGAAGTCATCCCAAATCGTGTAGCCGCTAAGCTCACCGCCCGGTTTCGACAACCGTAGTCCGGGCTTGACGCCGGGTTCGCGCGATTGACGATGCAAACATGTCTCCAGTCCACGTGAACCGCCTCCTCTTGGCGAAGCGTTCGCCGTTGTATGAGTGCTTACGAATCAGATGGGCTGGAACGGAATCCGGGATGGACGATTCAAGATGGTTTCAAACGATGAGACACACGTCCAGGGTTTTCGTTTCGGCTGCGCTCGCATTTCTCAGTCTGACGAGTGCTTCGAGCCAGGAGGATTTCGCCGCGGCTCTGCCGCCCAGCATCCACGCCGAGTGGGACACCGCCAAGGCGCATCACGAAACAACGCCGACTCGGGAACGAATCTGCATCAATGGGCTGTGGCGTTGGAAACCGGCGCGGGCGTCGGACCAAACGGCGCCTTCGAACAACTGGGGCTACTTCAAAGTGCCAGGGTCGTGGCCGGGCATCACCGATTACATGCAGAAGGATTTTCAGACGGCGCGTGCGCATCCGAGTTGGAACGGCGAACGCCTCGGGAGCATCTCGGCAGCGTGGTACGAGCGCACGCTCGCGGTGCCGCGGGAGTGGGAGGGCCGTCGCATAGCGCTGTCAGTCGAGTATCTCAACTCGTACGCGGCAGTGTTTATTGATCGAACCAACCGCGGCGAAATCCGTTTCCCAGGCGGCGAACTGGATCTCACGCCGCATCTTCGACCGGGCGGCACGCACGTTCTTAGTCTCCTCGTCGTGGCGCTGCCATTGAAAGGCGTGCTGCTTTCGTACACCGACTCGAATTCCGCCCGCGAAGTGAAGGGCAAGGTTGAGCGCCGGGGCTTATGCGGCGATGTCTTTCTCGTCAGTACGCCGGCCGGTCCGCGCATTACGGACGTGAAGGTCGAGCCCTCGGTGCGCAACTCCGAGATCGCGTTCGCCGCTGCGCTCGAAGGAATGACTCACGGTGGCAGTTACTCCTTGCGCGCATCCATTACGAGGCAAGGGCGGGCTGTAAAGGAAATGACAAGCCGCGTATTCCCTGGCAGCGAACTGAACGCAGGACGGATTGAGTTTTCTGAAAAGTGGAAGCCCGACGCGCTCTGGGACATCCACGCACCAACAAACAAGTTCGAATTCACGCTGTCGCTGCTCGACTCAAGCAGTCGCACGCTGGACACGAGTTTTCCCGTGCCGTTTGGCTTTCGCGAATTCTGGATCGACGGGCGGGACTTCTACCTGAACGGTTCGCGCATCTTCCTTTCCGCCGTGCCGTTGGACAATGCGCAGGTCGGCGCGGCGCTGGCGAACTACGAAGGTGCACGCGAAAGCCTGGAGCGTCTCAAAAGCATCGGCATCAATTTCGTTTACACGCACAACTACGGTTGCGAACCCGGGGCGCATCTCAGCTTTGCAGAAGTTCTGCGCGCGGCAGATGACGTGGGAATGCTCGTGGCGCTGTCGCAGCCACACTTCAGCCATTACGAGTGGAAGTCCGCCGACGCCGACCAAACGAACGGGTACGCGCGCCACGCAGAGTTTTACGTGCGCGCGGCGCAGAATCATCCGTCCGTCGTCGCCTATTCGATGAGCCACAACGCGACGGGTTATGAGGAGGACATGAATCCCGACCTGATCGACGGCAAAAATGATCCGCGCGACCCGTGGTCACGGAGAAACGCCGCGCTCGCCTTGCGCGCCGAAGCCATTGTGAAGCGCTTCGACTCCAGCCGCGTCATTTACCATCACGCGTCGGGGAATCTCGGCTCGATGCACGGCATCAATTTCTATCCGAACTTCGTGCCCATTCAGGAGATGTCGGACTGGTTCGAGCACTGGGCGACCGAAGCCGTGAAGCCCGTGTTCACGTGCGAATACGGCGCGCCGTTCACGTGGGATTGGACGATGTATCGCGGCTGGTACAAAGGACAGCGCGAGTGGGGGAGCGCCGTCGTGCCATGGGACTATTGCCTCGCGGAGTGGAACGCGCAGTTTCTCGGCGACCGCGCTTTTCAAATCAGCAAGGCCGAAACGGCGAACCTGCGTTGGGAAGCGAAGCAGTTTCGCGACGGCAAACTCTGGCATCGCTGGGATTATCCGCACCCTGTCGGCTCACCCGTTTTCGACGAGCAGTACCCTGTCTTCGCGATGTATCTCGACGATAACTGGCGCGCGTTTCGCACCTGGGGGGTGTCCGCGATTTCCCCGTGGGAGTACGGGGGTTTTTGGAAAGTCCGCGACGGCGTCGATCGCCGGAGGAAGGAGCTGAAGGTCGATTGGAAAAACCTTCAGCGGCCAGGCTTCAGTGCAGACTTCATCGACAAGCAGTACGAACGCATGGATCTCGCGTTTGAGCGTTCGGACTGGATTCCCACGGCCGCCGCGCGTTCCCTCTCGCGAAACAACGTGCCGCTGCTCGCTTATATCGCCGGCAAGCCAGCTCGCTTTACGAGCAAGGACCATGTTTTCTTTCCGGGTGAAACGGTCGAGAAGCAACTCGTTGTGATCAATAACTCGCGGGAAACGATCGCATGCGACGCCGAGTGGTCACTCGGTCTGCCTCAAGCGGTTGCCGGAACAAAAAGGTTGTCGGTGAAAACGGGCGAGCAGGAACGCTTGCCTTTGCGCTTTACGCTCCCGGAGACGCTGGCCGCTGCGCAATATGAGTTGAGCGTCAGGGTGCGGTTCGGCAACGGCGAGACGCAAACCGATTCCTTCGCCATTCACGTCCTGTCGCGTCCGCGTGCCCCGGCCATGCCGAATCACGTTGCAGTGTTCGATCCGAAGGGCGAAACGAGTCACCTGCTAAACAAATTCGGCATTCGATTTGACGCCGTTGATGCATCTGCCGATCTGTCGTCGTTCGACACTTTCATTGTTGGCAAGGGCGCGCTGACAACGAACGGCGCCGCGCCAGACGTCGCCCGCGTCCGCGACGGGCTCAAGGTCGTCATTTTCGAACAAACGGCCCCAGTCCTCGAGCAACGCTTCGGCTTTCGTGTGGCGGAGTACGGGTTGCGGCAGGTTTTCCCCCGCGTGCCGGATCATCCATTACTGTCAGGCATCGCCACCGAGCATCTGCGCGATTGGCGCGGCGAAGCGACTCTCGCGTCGCCACGTCTCGATTACACCTTGCGGCCGCGCTATGGCCCGACCGTGAAGTGGTGCGACATTCCGGTCCCGCGGCTTTGGCGCTGCGGCAATCGCGGCAACGTGGCCTCGGTGCTCATCGAGAAACCTGCCCGCGGCGATTTTCTCCCAGTCCTCGACGGCGGCTACAGCCTCCAATACAGCCCGCTCCTGGAATACCGCGAAGGCCGCGGCATGATTCTGTTCTGTCAGATGGACGTTACTGCGCGCACCGAAAACGATCCCGTAGGGGAAACGCTGACCCGTAACCTGCTTCAGCGCGTGGCTGATTGGAAACCAGCACCGGTCTCCACGGTCTTTTATGTCGGTGACTCAGCCGGCAAGCGTCATCTGGAATCCGCAGGCTTTACGCTCTCGTCTTTGCCTGCCGAAAAGCTCTCGGATGATCAACTCCTCGTAGTTGGCCCAGGCGGCGAACACGAACTCACGGGAAGAAATGCTGGCATCGCGAATTGGCTCAGGGGAGGAGGCACGTTGCTCGCGCTTGGGCTCGATCAGCAAGAGGCTGACGCGCTGCTTCCGATACGAGTTGCCTTCAAGAACACTGAACATATCTCCACGTTCTTCGAGCCGCCGTTCGCAAGCTCACCCTTCAAAGGAATCAATCCTGCCGATCTCCACAATCGTGACCCACGGGATCACCCTCTGGTCGCATCCGGCGCAACGATCCTCGGCGATGGGGTGCTCGCAACTGCTGCCGATGGAAAAATTGTCCTTTGCCAGGTGCTTCCATGGCGATTCGACTCGACAAATCAAATGAACCTCAAGCGGACGCATCGCCGAACGTCGTTTGCTCTTACGCGCTTGCTGTCGAACCTGGGCGTGGCAAGCGCTTCGCCGATACTGGCACGATTCCACACACCTGTGGACACCGCCAAGCCCGAAAGACGGTGGCTCAATGGGCTGTATCTCGATCAGCCCGAAGAATGGGATGACCCATATCGCTTCTTCCGCTGGTGATCGGGGCCACTTATTCAACGCTGCAGCGGAATCTGATAGGTCACCTCGCGTTGTTGGCCATTCTGATCCAACACCGATAGCCTGACGTCATCTCCGGGATCGAATTTGTGCGTGAACCACGCCAGAAATGCGCGTGCGATGAGATTCGGGCTTTCGCCATTCACAGCCGTGATGACGTGACCGCTGCGCAAACCGGCTTTGTAGGCGTGGCTGTTTGTATTGCTCCCCATGTACGGATCAACGGCCATTTTGTCCGCGGGGATCTTGAACCGCTCGCGGCGGGATTTGACTGGCATCGGGAAGAATCCCGGTTTTGCACTGGCGATGCCTTCCGCGAAGGACGCTCGCCAATCGGGGATGGTTTTGCGCCAGCCTTCAGCAACCCTCAGTTTGCTGGACATTAGTTCCGCGTCGCGCGTCCACCAGACTTCCATCTCACCCGCGCCCCGCGGACCGCGATGCAACACGCCGCGAAAATCCGTCTGGCTGAAGCACCGCCGCCCGCCCGCTGCGCCCAGCACATCGCCAGCTTTGAGGCCCGCCTTGTCCGCCGAACTGCCTGACACGACGTTCGTGACGAGCAATCCGTGGTCGCGGTCCAGCTCAAGCCCGACGTTTTCCGGCAATGGCCACACATCGAAATCGCGCCGCTTATCGAAGGTCTTCGCCGCCACGGCGGGTTGGCGAAGGATGTCGTTCACCTGATGACAATGAAGGCAACTTTGCTTCCGCACACTTTCATGCGTTTGACTCAGCCAGCCTTCGTAACCGGGAAGCTGCCGCGGGGATTGCCTCTCGCCGCTCAGGTCAGGCGCACGGCCATCGATGTCCCACTGCGCGCGACGAGGGTCGTAGTGGTGCGCGAGCACCCGAAGCAGCGACGCCATGAGAGCGCGCGTGGAGATGCGCGTGGTATCCGACACGTGGTCGCGTCCTCCGAACACACCATAGACCCGTCCCTCGGGCGAGAGAAACCAACCCCACCACGAGAGGTCCAGGTCCGCAAAACCTTCCACCAGGAAGATGCCGAGGTCGATGGCCGCGGCGTCCGTAAGGCGCACGGTAATGAATTGGGTCAACAACGGATCCAGGTCCGGCCCGCCTTCGAGCACTTCCTTGTCGAAGTCGGCACATTGTTTGCACGGGAGACACCGGAACGTGACGAACAAGGGTTGGTTTTTCTGCCGTGCCTCGAGCATGGCGCCGGCAAGATTTGTGCGCCACGTGACCGTGACGCTGGTGGATGCCGGCGCCTTCCCTTGCGGCGGCCCGAGTATCTCTTTCCAGGGCGGCATCGTCGCGCTTTGGGCGCCGAACGCCAGTGCGATTGAGAAAAGAAGGGCTTTCATGGCGCACAGTCTTCCAGCGCGGGAAGAGAAAATCAATCGCGTGAACTATCTTCTCGCTTCTCATGTCGACCCCTTTCGTCTGAACCCTTGGGCTGGATGACAGAACGCCGTTGGCGTTCCACGGAACTGCATCATCAATACCCCAACAGCAGATTCGGCTTGTTAACGTCCTCGCCCAGGCCGTAACGCGGGAAGGCCTTGGCCGAGATGGTGAGCGCCACTCCATAGTCCACGCTTTCGCCAACGCTCTGGCGTATCGCGGCAGTCAGGCCCACGGTGAAGCTACGGAAGTCCCGGTAAACCGTGTAGTACTGGTGTTGGAGCAGCCCGTCGTCGGCATTGTAGTAATGGGAGAAGCGCGTGCCCCAGTTCTGGTTGAAGCGCAGGTAAATCGTGTCGTAGATCAGATTATGACCCGGCGTCGTTGGGCCGAAGAACGCCCCGTCCCGAAGGTACCGATGCCCAAGGCGCACACTCCAGACGTCGTTGGGCGAGAGGGTCGCCCAGTGATCCGACACGTCCAGGACCGTGTCATTGACGTCATAGGCCAGTTGCGAACTGAACGCGAGCCAGCGCGTCGGGCGAAGGTCGAGATCCGAATAGGCATCCGAAAACGTGCGTTGCTGCGAGTTGGGCCGCAGCCGCCAATCCATGTAAGTCGACCAGTTGACGAAGTTCACCAGTTGATCGCTGCGCTTGGTTTGGAGCCTGTTCCTGAGTCCAAAGCGAATCACGTTCTGGCTGTCGATGGAATCGAGCCGGTTGTAATCCGGAAACGTGATTGGCAGCAGCCGCGTGGTGGGAAGTTCGTAATCGAACTGGGGCAGTTCCTCCAGCGGCTCACTCGGGTTCGGCACCCACACGTAGTTGACCGAAGGCTGCACGACATGCCGTACGCCATCCAGATCCCACGTGGGGCTCCGTGCGCCCGACCAGGTGCGCGACAGCTTCGTGGAGGCCTCGGCGCCGGTGTTGAACACCCAGCGCTCTCGCTCGTCGGTCGCCGCGCCTGGCCCGTGCGCTTCCCCGTAATAGGTGAAGCGTCCGCCCGCCCGCGGGGTGACCGTGAGCCAGTTGAAGAACGTCCACGGCAGCAGAACCTGGTGGAAGGTATCGGCGCGCGCGGCCGAAAATCGATTGGTTAAGTCGTAGGCGAACTCCCGCTGGAAGTAGCCAAAGGAAGTCTCGCTTTCGTAGTAGAAGGGGGTCGGCCCGAGTTGCTGGCGCAGGCCGGTAAGCCGCACGTCGGGCAGGCGCTCCACCGTCTCCTGGAATTCATTCACGCGCGGCTGGACGAACGCATTGAGCACCCAGTTGTTCCAGCTCTGCGCCAGTTCCACGTAACTCGCCGGCTGCGCGTTGTCGTGATACTCGGTCAGGAAAAAATCCCGGACGATTTGCGAATCGCTCTGATAACGGACCGCTGCCTTGAGCGAAAGGTTCGTGCGGAGTGTGCCCTGGTGCTCGAACCAGGCCCGCTGGCGATGATGATCGATCTCCTCGTCCGCGCTGTTGCGGCCAGGCCGGTCGTCATACGTGTAGTAGTACCGGGCCTCTCCCTCGCCGAAGTGCGGCACATTGTAGAGCACGTCCGGGCCGACGCCCGGCCCGCGCGTGGTCCGTCCGTCCAGGTGCAACCGCGTCCGGAGCCGCTCGTTCCAGTAGGACTCATAAGTTGTCAGGAGATAGGCCCCGTACTTGTTGCGATAACCCGGTGTCAGGGTCCAGAAGTTGCGATGTTCCCGGAGCGACCGGCGCAGTTTGGGCCACCAGAAGATGGGCACGTCGCCGAGGTAGACCGTTGCGTTCTCGCATTCGATGTAATGGCCCGGCACGAGCGTCAGGGTCTTCGCTTTGATGTGGTAATTCGGATCGGTGTTGTCATCCGTCGAAATCAATCCGTCCAAGAGCACGTAGACCCCCTGCGCCTGTTCGCCCACGAAAACCTCGCCCTTGGCGAAGTAGGGCGGCTGGCCCACCTTGAAATCCTCGCCCACGATCTGGCGGGTCTTGAAGTTGTAGCGCAGTTTGTCGCTGGTCCAAACCTTGCCGTCGCCTTCGAGGCGCACATCGCCTTCGGCCATGCACTCGCCGGTTTCCATGTTGAGCCGCGCGCGACGGGCTTTGAGCACGGCGCCCTGGTGGCGAATCGTGACGCCGTTGGTCAGGGTGATGGTGCCGACGCCCGGTTTGTAGATGAAGTTATTATCCGAATCGATCACCCATGGTTCCTCCGCATCCGCCCCCCACGCGGTGGCGGCAGTGCAGAGCAAGACAATGAACGGCAGAATGGCGCGCAACTTCGGCATTGAGCGGGCCGAGTGAAACAAACGTCCCCGCAAGTGCCAAGAGTGGATTGGGGGGCGCGCGCGAAAGTAGGGTGGGCGGCTCGCCTGGCCATTGAGCGCGACGGCACGAGCCGAGCGACCAACGCTCGGCGCGGACAGGCCGGACGCCTTCACCTGCGTTCCATCGTCACCCAGGTACCCGCCCCGTGCCAGAGGCCAGCCTTACGTTGGCGTGTGGCTTCGTGCGCTTGCATAGGCTCCCGGCTTCCCACATTGTGGCTTTGTAACTCTTGCAACCGTGCAACCGCTATCGCTGCCCGTTGTAGCCCTCCTCTGGTTCAGTGCTCTGCTACCGTTGGTAGGTGCCACGCTGCCGCGATTCGAGGCGGAACTGGTGTTTCCGTTGCACGCGCAGCACAATCACGCTCCCGGCATCGTGGAGTGTCCCAATGGTGACCTGTTGGTCTCGTGGTATCGAGGTTCGGGTGAGCGCCGCGCCGACGACGTTGCGGTGTATGGCGCCTGGCGGGTCCATGAAACGACGAACTGGTCCGAGCCGTTCCTGCTGGCCGATACGCCCGGTTTTCCCGATTGCAACACGGCGCTGTTTCTCGACGAGCAGGAGCGCATCTGGCTGTTCTATCCTACGATCCTCGCGAACACCTGGGAATCCTGCCTGACGAATTTCAAAGTCACCTCGCGTTGCGCCCCGCCCGGCGCGCCGAAATGGGACCGCGAAGGACTGATTCTCCTCAAGCCGGATGACTTCGCCGAGCCCGCACGCCAATTGCTGGAGGAGGAATTGAAGCGGTTGAACGCCGTCCTGTCCGAAAAGCTCCAAGCGGAAATCAACCAGGCCCGCGAGCGACTGGGCGACAAGCTGTACCAACGCCTCGGCTGGCAGCCGCGTTGCAAGCCCACGCGACTCCCTGGTGGCCGCCTGTTGTTGCCGCTCTACACCGATACGTTTTCCATTTCGATCATGGCGATCAGTGACGATCGCGGCCAGACGTGGCGCGCCAGCAAACCCTTGCTTGGCTTTGGCAACATTCAGCCCGCGGTCCTGCGCCGCGCCGACGGCACGCTCGTTGCCTACATGCGCGAGAATGGCTCGCGGAAACGCGTGCGCGTGGCCGAGTCGAAGGACGACGGCGAAAGCTGGGGCAGTGTCGGCGTGTCCGACCTGCCGAACCCCGGCTCCGGTTTGGACGGTCTGCGCCTGGCCAACGGCCATTGGGTGCTTGTCTATAACGATACCACTTCCGGACGCCAGCAGTTGGCGGTGTCGCTCTCCATCGACGAAGGCCGCACCTGGAAGCACACGCGCCATCTGGAGGATCAACCTCGCGGTTCCTATCATTACCCCGCCATCACGCAGGGCAAGGACGCCACATTGCACGTCGTTTACAGCTACTTCGTCGAACAGGGCAAGAGCATGAAACACGCGGCCTTCAACGAAGCGTGGATCGAGGCCGGAGATCCCAAATAGGTGAGAACACTTCGGCACCTCACGGCCTCCAAGAAAGCTGGCGGGTGGTTCCGTGCCCTTGGTGTACGACGCCTGCGCTCAAAGTTCATTCAGCGCGCAGGTTGCTTGTTCAATTCGTCTGCCTCAATTCGTCTGCCCAAACCAGGGAGCACCTGGAAGGGCAGACGAATTGGCGCAAACGAATTGATGCACCGGAATCAAAACCCAATGTCTTGGGCCAGCGCTATCGTGGCAGCAATGCTCTGCGTCACGGGTGCAGTCGCGAGCGCTGCGCAACATCCGACCGCTTCGCCCGAGACCATTCAGTTGCATCCCGGCCTCGAGATGACTCTCTTCGCCGCGGAGCCCGATGTCGTGGATCCAGTTGCATTGACGTTCGACGAAGAAGGCCGCGTCTTCGTCGTGGAGATGCGCGATTATCCCTACGGCTTCGGCCCGGACCGAAAACCGGGTGGGACCGTTCGCCTGCTCGAAGACACGAATCACGACGGCCGAATCGACCGCAGCGCTTTGTTCGCCGAAGGGCTGAGCTTCCCGACCTCCATCGCGCCGTGGAACGGAGGCGTCATCGTCACTGCGCCTCCGGAGATAATCTTCCTCAAGGACACTGACGGCGACGGAAAAGCCGACGTGCGCGAAGTGCTCCTGAAAGGCTTCACGCTGGGTGTGACCGACAGCAATGTAAACGGATTGCGCTGGGGCCTCGACAACCGCCTGCACGGGGTCAATGGCGGCAACGGGGGAAGCATCGTCTCGACACGCCAGCCGGGTCCGCCCGTGCCGTTACGCAACCTCGACTTCAGTTTCGATCCTGAGACCGGCGACTTTGCGCCGACGTTCCATACGAGCTCCGGTTTTGGCCTTGTGTTCGATGATTGGGGCCGGAGCTTCGTGACCTACAACATCAATCACCTCCAGCAGCGCATCATCCCGGCGCGCTACCTGGGCCGTTATCCTGGCTTCCCGCCGATTGAAGCCACGAGCAGCATTTCCGACCACGGCGAGATGTCACGCATCTATCCGGCGTCCGAGCCCGAAACTCGCGTGAATCACCCCGAGCAATCCGGCCATTTTTCTTCCGCTGGCGGCATGGGCTTCATCGGCTCGAGTGGTTACCCAGGCGATATGCCGGGCAGCGTCCTGGTCTGCGACGTCGTTGGGAACCTCGTTCATCGGGATATCCTGGCGCCGGATGGGCCTATCTTTGTCGCGCGCCGCGCGCCCACAGAGCAGACGCGCGAATTCTTCGGCAGCAGGGACGCCGCATTTCGTCCTGTCGGCATCGAACTCGGGCCGGATGGCGCGCTCTACCTCATCGATATGCAGCGCGATGTCATCGAGCACCCGGACTACATCCCTGACAAGGTGAAGACAAAGCTCGACATCCGCGCCGGGGAAGACCGCGGACGCATTTATCGAATCACGCCCAAAGGCGGCCTGCCTCCACCAAGGACCCGCCTTCGCAACGCGATGACCGTCGAACTGGTCTCATACCTCAGCCACTCCAACCAATGGTGGCGCACCAGCGCTCAACGGCTGCTTGTCCAACGCCGGGACAAAACTGTGGTGCCTGCCCTGCGAAAGTTGGCGCTTGATGCCAGTTCCCTCACCCGCCTCCACGCACTCTGGGCTTTGCACGGTTTGAAAGCGCTTGATGAATTTGTCGTGCGCAGTGCTCTGGCCGACCAGAACTCCAGTCTTCGCGAAAACGCGCTGTTGCTGGCCGAATCGCTCCTCCCCGGCTCTGAGCGTTTTCAGCAACGCATCCTTGCCCTCGCGGAAGATCCTTCCCCACGGGTCAGGTTCCAAGCGGCGTTGACGATCGGCCAACTCAAGCATGCGGATTGCAGCGCCGCCCTCCGGCGAATCTTTCTGAGGGATCAGGCCCATCGCTGGTCGCGTGCCGCCGTGCTGAGTTCGATGCCAGACGGCGAAGCGACTCTGCTGCAATCGCTCTTGTCCAGCGTCGCGTCGCAACCGCGCATGGCGGATTCCACGTCCGAAGCCCTTCGCGAATTGGCGGATCTTTGCGGGGCTCGCGCCGCCCACAATCCCGCCCCTTTTGAGGCTGTATTAAAATACCTCCGGACTGCCGCCGTGAAGGAGCCGTTCCAGCTCACCGTGCTGGAAGGGATTCGCTCCGGCGTCGAGCGCACGGGGAGCAAGGCTCCGGCCAGGCCAGCGGCTCGCACCGCGCTCGACAAGTTGGGCCGCGCCGGCTCGCCCGCTTTGATGGCGGCGGCATGGAGGCTTTCACGCACGCTCGGTTGGCCGGAAACGGATTCGCAACGGTCCGCACTCAACGCAGCCATTCGGCGCGTCCTCGACTCGACGCGGCCTGCGCCACAGCGCGTCGCGGATATTCAGTTGCTGGCTCTGGGCAGTTTTTCGGTGGTTGGCAAGACGCTCGGCGCGTTGCTAGAAGGTGCACAACCGGCCGCTGTGCAGCAGGCTGCCATCGAAGCGCTGGGCCAGTTCCACGAAATCGCCGTAGCGACGAACCTGGTTTCGCGCTGGCGCTTGCTGGCGCCGTCAGCGCGAACGGCTGTCCTCAACCTGTTCTTGCAACGCGTCGCGTTCCACGAAGTGTTGCTCGATGCCCTCGAGCAGGGGCGCATCCAACTCGGCGAATTGAACCTGGATCTGGAACAGCGGCGGCGTCTGATGCGCGAAAGCTCGGCGCCCATCATGGCCCGCGCTGCCAAACTCATCGGCGACGAGGAATACAGCAATCGCAAGAAGCTCGTAGAGGACTGGCTTACAAAGCTCCCGGCGGCCGGCGACGCTTCGCGTGGACGGGCGCCCTTTGAGAAGATTTGCGCCCAGTGCCATTCCTTGGACGGACTGGGGCATGCCGTGGGACCGGATCTCACCGCGCTGGCCCATCGCAGTGTGGAGGATTTGCTCTCCAACATTCTCGACCCGAACATGGCCATCCACCCGAATTACGTGAGCTACACAGCGGAAACGATTCGCGGCGACATCGAAAGCGGCATCCTGCAATCCGAGTCGGCGGACACCGTGGTTCTGCTGCAGGCGCAGGAACGGAAAATCACGCTGCCCCGAAGTCAGCTCAAGCGCCTTGAGTCCAGCGGCCTGTCGTTAATGCCGGAGGGATTGGAAACGGGACTGACACCGGCCGAATTGCGCGATTTGATCGCGTTCATCCAGCAGAGGAGATAGTGGAGAGCTGTTCTGTGGAATCCTAGCCCGGGGGCCAGCCCATCTGCCGGCCTCCGAGGATGTGGCAGTGCAAGTGCGGCACCGATTCTCCGCCGTCCCGCCCCTGGTTGAACACGAGGCGATAGCCGTTCTCCGCCAGGCCGAGCGACGCAGCAACGTGCGCGGCTTTCAGCAGCAGGTGGCCGAGCAAGGCCTGATCGCCCGCTTCCGCCGCGCCGACGCGCGCGATGGGCTTTTTGGGCACGACCAGCACGTGAACCGGCGCCTGCGGGTTGATATCGTGGAACGCCAGGACCAGTTCGTCCTCATAAGCGATCTTTGCGGGAATCTGGCGGGCGGCAATTTTCTCGAACAGCGTCATGGTGCGATTGTGCCGGCCCAGTTTGCGTGAGGAACAGGAAAATATTAGCCAACTGCCCTCGCCGCGAGCGATTTTGCAATTTGCAATTCCCTCCCGCCAATCATTGAATCTCTTTCATGCCGAACTTTCCAGAACCGCTGGACCTGAGGAAGCTCAAAGTCCTGCCGCTCGCCTTGCGCAGAAGCCTGACGGCCATCCAGGAAATTCTCGTCGACCCTGAGTCGAAGCCGCCCCCGCTGCCCAACAACTTCCTCCGCGATCAGGTGGCGCTCTGCGCCCGGCAGATTCTCGAAGCCCGCGCCCGCGGCGCCAGTGTGATGTTGCTTTATGGGGCGCATCTCGTGAAGAACGGCGCCCAGGCCATCGTGGACCGGCTGATGGCCGCGGGCTGGATCACGCACCTGGCGACCAATGGCGCCGGCTCGATTCACGACTGGGAGTTTGCCTTCCAACGCTTGTCGACCGAGAACGTCGAGATAAACGTTGCGACTGGCACGTTCGGCGCCTGGGACGAAACGGGACGAAATATCAACCTGGCGCTGCTGGCCGGCGGGCTGCGCGGCGAAGGCTACGGGGCGGCACTCGGACGCTTCATCGCGGAGGACGGAGTGAATCTTCCCGAGCCCGCGGAAATGGAAACCCTGCTCCGCGACTCGCCAGGGCATCCGCTTGCGCCGGCGTGCGCCGACATGCTGCTGGCGATGCGCGAACATGGGTTGTCCGCCGGCGACCTCGTGGTGAAGCATCCGTGGAAGTTCACGTCCATATTCGGCAATGCGTTTCGGCGCAGCGTTCCGCTCACGGTGCATCCGGGCATCGGTTACGACATCATCTCCAACCATCCGATGTTCAACGGCGCGGCGATTGGGCGCGCGTCGGGGGTCGATTTCGGCCTGTTCGGCACGGCGGTCGAGGGGTTGGACGGCGGCGTGGTGCTGAGCGTCGGTTCGGCGATCATGGCGCCGCAGGTGTTCGAGAAAAGTCTGAGTTGCGTGAATAACTTGAGGCTCCAGGCGGGAAGAGAAATCGTCAACGGCCACAGCATCTACGTGGTCGACCTCCAGGACGGCGGGAACTGGGATTGGTCGCAAGGCGAACCGCCCAAGGACAACCCGGCGTACTACCTACGCTTCTGCAAGAGTTTCTCGCGCATGAATGGCACGATGCACTACTTGCAATGTGACAATGTGGTGTTCGTCCACAATCTGCTTCGAAAGCTTGTGGATACGGGAAGGGCGCAGTGAATGACCACCTGTTCCGTGTTCCGTGTTGCGTGAAGAGAGGCCTTGCGCACGCAATACGCATCACCCAATGACCCGCGACCGCTTCGACGCCATCACCTCCCGCTACGCCTCCCTCCGCGTGGCCGTCGTCGGCGACTTCTGTCTCGACCGTTACCTGGAGATCGACCCGGCGAAACAGGAGACTTCCATCGAGACAAACCTGCCGGTTCACAATGTTGTCCACGTTCGCTCGCAGCCTGGAGGCGCAGGCACAATCCTGAACAACCTGGTCGCACTGGGCGTCGGGTCAATCTATCCCGTCGGTTTCTGCGGCACCGACGGAGAAGGCTTCGAGCTTCAACGAGCCCTGCGAGCCAAAGGCCAGTGCGTGCAGATGGAGCACTTCTTTGCCACTGACGCGCGGTGCACCTTCACTTATTGCAAGCCCCTGCTGATGCATCCCGGCCGGCCACCGGAAGAACTCAATCGTCTCGACAGCAAGAACTGGACACCCATGCCGGCGCTGGTTCAGGGCAAACTGATCGGTCACGCCGCCCGCGCGGCGGCGGATGCGGATGTGATGATTGTGCTCGACCAGGTGGACATCCCCGAAACGGGTGTGGTCACGAAGCGGCTTCTTGAAGCGATCGGCTGCATTCAGAAAGAGCTTCCGGGACTGCTCATCCTCGCCGACAGCCGTCGAGGGTTGCGGGGCTGGCCGCCGATCTGTTTTAAGATGAACGCCGCCGAGTTGGGCGCGCTGACCGGCCTTCCAGGTGACGCCAGCCTCGAAACCATCCGCGCCACTACGCAGGCGCTGGCGAACCAACAAGGCCAGCCGGTATTTGTGACGATGGCGGAGCGGGGCATCCTCGCCGCGGGACCTGAAGGGATAAGCGCACACGCACCTGCCCTGCCCGTGCACGGGCCAATCGACATCGTCGGAGCCGGAGACGCCGTGACCGCGAACCTGGCCGCTGCGCTGGCTTCCGGCGCCTTGCGCCAGGAGGCACTCGAATTGGCGATGGCCGCCGCGAACGTCGTCATCCACCAGATTGGGACGACGGGAACGGCGAGTGTGCAGCAGCTTGGGGCGATTTTGCGCCCGTAGACTTATGAAAATCTCTCGCATCACCGCCTGGCAAGTGGACCTGCCGTTGCACGAAGGCGCTTACAAATGGAGCGGCGGCAAATCGGTGGCCGTCTTCGACTCCACGGTGGTCGCCGTCCAGACCGATTCAGGACTGACAGGCTGGGGCGAAGTTTGCCCACTGGGGCCGGCGTACCTTGCCGCATACGCCGGTGGCGTGCGCGCCGGATTGCGCGAACTGGCGCCGCAGCTCCTCGGCGAGAATCCCCTCGAACTCGCCCGGCTCAACCGCCGCATGGACGCCGCGATGAAGGGCCACCCCTACGTGAAGTCCGCCATCGACGTCGCCTGCTGGGATCTGCTCGGGCAGGCGGCGGGGCAACCGGTGTGCGTTCTGCTGGGCGGGCGATACGGCGAAGACTTTGGGTTGTATCGCGCCATCTCGCAGGAGCCGCCGGAAGCAATGGCAAAAAGCGTCGCGGGCTACCGCGCTGAAGGTTATCGACGCTTCCAGCTCAAGGTCGGCGGCGACCCGGACGTGGACATCGAACGCATCCGCGCTGTGCGCGCGGAGATGCAGCCGGGCGACCGCCTCCTGGCCGACGCGAACACCGGCTGGACCCAGCACGAAGCCATTCGTGTCTGCCGTGCTGTCCGCGATGTGGATGTCTACATCGAACAGCCGTGCCTGACTTACGAAGAGTGCCTGGCCGTGCGCCGCAACACGGATCATCCGTTCGTGCTCGATGAAGTCATCGACGGCATCGACGTGCTCGTGCGCGGCAAGGCGGACCTGGCCATGGACGTGGTGAACCTCAAGATCAGCAAATTCGGCGGGCTGACCAAAACGCGACAAGCCCGCGACCTCTGCGTCTCGCTGGGCGTGGCGATGACAATTGAAGACACTTGGGGCGGCGACATCGTCACCGCCGCCATCGCGCATCTGGCGCACAGCACCCCTCCGGAGTTTCTCTTCACGAGCACCGATTTCAACAGCTACGTCACCCGCTCCATCGCCGACGGCGCACCCCAGCGGGTCAATGGCCGCATGTCCGCCTCGACCGCGCCCGGCCTTGGAGTGGAGGCGAAGATGGAGGTGTTGGGGAAGCCGGTGTTGGACGTCCGGTGACTTTCCGCGCAGGTCAGACTAACGAACCGCCTCACCCCTCACCCCGGCCCTCTCCCCGTTGAGGGGAGAGAATCCTCCGGACTTTGTGCGCGCATTGCGCCCCGTAACCTCACGAGAGCTCTTTTGGCCGGCTTGGACCACAA
>Ga0134127_10000440_pt1 | contig 39477 bp, 30 predicted proteins | sample KB31753_FD_96459 | JGI IMG/M metagenome (GOLD analysis project Ga0134127, IMG submission 96459) | Terrestrial soil microbial communities with excess Nitrogen fertilizer from Kellogg Biological Station, Michigan, USA - KB3-175-3 | ecosystem: Environmental > Terrestrial > Soil > Unclassified ...
GCCCGAGGCCTTGAAGAGTCAGCGTTTCTTCCAGCCCTTCTTCCAGGCTGCGCGCGGCCGACGGACTGATGGGCTCCAGCCACTGAACCACTTTTCGCAATTCCTTCAAAGCTTCTTGCTCCGTGGATTTGGCCCAGGCGCCGCGCAGTCGCCAAGCCGCTTGGGAACGTTTCTCCTTGGGCAGATGCTCGACCACGTTGCGCAGCTTGTGAATGCGACAGCGTTGAATCAGCGCCAACGCTCCGAAGATTTCTTTGACGGCTTTGTGCAGCGCTTTGGCTCCATCGAGAATCACCAGCATGGCCGATTCGGTGTTGAGTCCCCGTTCCTTCAAGTCGTTGAGCAGCGCCTTGACGACCGTGCTGTTCTCCGTCGATCCGTGCCAAAGGCCCAACACGTGTTTGGCCCCCTGGGAATCGACTCCCAACGCCACCACCAGGCACTCCTGCCGGAAATACTTGGCATCAATCAGCAGAACCTTGATGTCGCTGGGCACCGGCCGCTGGCAGAGCTTTTCCAGCTCCATGGCAGTCGCCGCCTTCCACTGCCGGCTCACACTGGAGCGGCCGATGCCGTAACCCTCCAGGCATTGGTCGATAGCTCCGGCATGGTCGCGAGTGGAAACTTGCCGGATGAGCTTGCGCGCGACAGCTCGTTGCATCTGTCCGTCTTGTTGGAAGGCCCTATAGCTTTCCAAAGCCATCTCCTGGCCCTCTTTGCTTCGCAACCGAGGCTTCCTCTACCTAACCGGCATGATGTGCGTGGGCCAGGCTGTCAAGAACAGGCAACCTCTAGGCCCCTCGCTCATGGGCATGATTGCCGGTGCTTCAGCGTTGATTGCATTGCTCCTTATGAAGTTTTTCCGGCTGTGACACTGTCGCGCCCTCACCGGCAAAGCAGATAGACCACGAAGAGCAGAGGAGTCAGTCCTAACAAGTGTCAATCCGTCCCGCCCTGGCGGGGCCGAAAACTTCCAACAGGAGGCAACGAAGCAAACGATGAAGCAAGCCATCCTGCGAAGATTTCGCCGCGGTCCCTGTTCGTTCTGACCTGTGGTTCCTCCGTTGACGCTCTGCCGCTTTGCTGCTGTCCTATGGCCGTGACTTTTATTCTTCTTCGTCGCGGCGCCGTCGGCGTTGTGCTGGCGCTGGCGTTCTGCCTTCAAGTCCCCTCCCTCTCCGCCCAAAAGGTCAACGTCGTCGAGCGCTCGTTGCCCAACGGCTTCCGCATCCTGATGGTCGAACGCCACGACGACCCGACCATCGCCGGCGGCTGGGTCGCCCACGTCGGCAGTGCGAACGAACGTCCCGGCATCACCGGCATCGCGCACTTGTTCGAGCACATGATGTTCAAGGGCACACCGACGATCGGCACGAAGGACTACGAAAAAGATCTCAAAATCATCGCCGAGCAGGAAAAAGTGCGCGAAGAGATTCGCCGCGAAGAAGCCGCCATGCGCGCCGCTTATCGACGCGGCGAAATCGACGACCTCCTCAAACCCGAGAACAAGACGCCGCGCCTCAAGGAACTCGAAAAGAAATTCCAGGAACTCATCGAGCAACAGCGCGCCATTCTCGTGAAGAACGAGTTCGATCGCGTTTACACCGCCGGCGGCGCTTCCGGCATGAACGCCTTCACCACCACCGACCTCACCGGCTACTTCATCACCGTGCCCGCCAACAAACTCGAACTCTGGATGTGGATGGAATCCGAGCGACTGCTCCGCCCCGTCTTTCGGGAATTCTACGCCGAACGCGACGTCGTCTTCGAAGAACGCCGCCTGCGCACCGAATCCACGCCGCTGGGCAAATTCGCCGAAGCCTTCGAATCCCTCGTCTGGGAAGCGCATCCCTACCAGTGGCCCGTCGTCGGCTGGCCCTCGGACATCCCGGCCATTTCCAAGGCGCAGGCCGACGACTTCTACGCCCTCTACTACGCCCCCCAGAACATCTCCCTCCTGCTCGTCGGCGACTTCAAACCCGACGCCGCCATGCCCCTGTTCGAGACCTACTTCGGCCGCATCCCGCAAGGCAAAGCCGCCCCACCCGACGTCGTGACCCTCGAAGTGCCGCAGAACGCCGAGAAACGCATGTACGCCGACGCCGAAGCCAACCCGCGCGTCGAAATCGTGTGGAAGACCGTCCCCTTCGGCCACCGCGATTCCTACGCCCTGAACATTCTCAGCCAGATCCTCTCCACCCTCACCGGCCGGCTCCACAAAGGCCTCGTACTCGGTTCCGAAGTCGCCACCGACACCGGCGCCGGCGTCGACCACCGCAAATGGGCCGGCCTCTTCGGCGTCGAAGCCGAAGCCCGCGAAGGCCACACCCCCGAACAAGTCGAGCAAGCCATCTACGCCGAACTCGACCACCTCAAGCAATCTGAACTCCCCGCAGACGAACTCCAGAAGGTGAAGAACAACTTCGCCGCCGCCGAATACCGCGGCCTCGCCTCGAACATGTCGATCCTCATGCGCCTCATTCGCGCCGACGGCCTGGGCGATTGGAACGAATTCACCCAAGCCGGCCCCAAACACCAGGCCGTGACCGCCGCCGACGTCCGGCGCGTCGCCGAGAAATACTTCACCAAGGAAAACCGCTCCGTGGCCATTTACACCCGCAAGCCCGACAAATCCCAGTCAGCCACGCCCGAACTCGCCAGCCTCAGCCCCGAACAACGCAAGGCCTACGACCGCGCCGCCGCTCGCATCAAACAGGAAAAGGACACCACCCGGCTCAAGACCATCCTCGCAAGCATGGAAGAAGCCGAAGGCAAAGCCGACGAAAAGATGAAACCGCTCATCGAGCTCCAAAAGAAACTCATTCAGAAACGCCTCGAGGAGCTGAAGTCGTTCTAAAGCGCCTCAACGAGTCGAAGCCACTCTCATCCGGTTCGACGTTCGACGTTGAAAGGTCCGACGTTGAGACTTCCTACGTTGAACGTTGGATGTTGAGAGTTGGACGTTGAAAGTTCGCCCTTGAAATTTTCGACCTCAAAAGTGCTGTCTAGCCCTGCGGTGCCCCGGGCGGTTTTGCCGTGTTCCCTGGCGCCCCTCGACGGCTCTTCCGACGCAACACCCCGCTCGACAACCATGCCCCCATGCGATACACGATCTGTGTGAATAGTAGATCCGCAAAATCGCGGCTCACTTAACTGTTAGCCGTATGAACGCACTTCGCATTTTTGCTGCATTGCTTTTCTGCGTTACCGCCGCACTTGCAGATTCGGACGAGACTACGCTGCGGAAGATGTGGGCATCGAGTCATTACACCACCAACTCTTTTCCGGCGGCATGGCGTCCAGCCAAGATTCCGGTGACACCGTCGGATGTTAGCGTATTCGAGCGACACTCGTATAAGGACGGCATGTCTGTCTCGAATTTCGTAGCGCGATTCGGCTTGCCGACCCGCTACTTGACCACGAAGCGAGCAGACGGTCAGGATTTTCTTATCTATGACCTATCTTCTGGTCACGCAGTCGCACTTTACGTGTACAATCCGACCAACGACCATTTTGGAGCATGTGTTATCATCAGGTCAGATGGTTCGCTGGTAAAATTGATCAAGTGAGACATACGGCTAACCAATCGCTGCAGCCAACGCCGGTTGGCGCTGGCAGTTCCGCATTCGCGGGCCGCGTCACTGGTCCGGCGTGGCTGAGCTTGGGTCGTTAGCCGTCATGAGCGCGCCCAACCAATCCGGGAACATCAAGCTGGAGGGCGATACGATTGTTTACACGCTGCCGGAGCCCGAGGTGTGGCGTGTGTCTGTTTCTGATATTCGAGTCATCGGCGAGTTTACCAATACCGACGGTCCATACGCAGATGACTACTTTTTCGTTTTCATCGCTCGCGACCAGTGGTTCGAGGCTTCGTTTTACGCTGAGGGGCGTGATGCATTGTTGGCTGAGTTGGGACAGAGACTGGGCCACAAGTTGCAGACCGGCTTGTGCCACTCGACGAGTCTGGCCAGTCGCGTTTTGTGGCCAGCCCGTTTCGAGGGACATCCACTTTTTGATCTTGTCCCCGAAGAGCGAGCAGGCCGCATTCTTGGCAAGCTCAGGCAGCGCGTTCTGCCGAGAGTCCATATGAACTTCACCGACGAGGTGAAGAGAGAGTTCGAGTCACGATGATGACGGCTAACCAGGCGCTGCAGCGAACCCGGCGGGAGCGTCGCGGTTGCAATCGTGGCGTCCCGTGCGCCGGGTCGCTGAGCTTGGGTCGTTAGGCCGCTTCGCACGTCATGGCTTTCAAGCGTTCAGTCTGGTGGGGATTCGGTGGTGCAGTTGCTCTCACCATCATCGGCTGGTTCGTTCTCGGCTGGAGCACATGGCTGACCGATGCTTCGACCCATCTTTTCCTTTCGCTCGGAATCAATCCGCGAGAGCAGGGTTTGTTGTGCGTGACGCTGTTCGTGGCGTTCACTTCTGTCATTGGCTTTCTCGCCGGACGCAGAGTATCCATTCGGAGACCATCAGCATGACAACGCGGCCTAACCAGGCGCTGCAGCGAACCCGGCGGGAGCGTCGTGGTTGCAAGCGTTGCGTCCCGTGCGCCGGGTCGCTGAGCTTGGGTCGTAGGTGTCATGGACGCGCATCGAATGAATGACGCCGTGATATTCCGTAGCGGGAAGTTTTCCCTCGTACCACCTCGTTCAGAGAGCGGGCGGCTGTACGACCTGCCGTTGGGTGACGATCTCTCAGCGTTCTTGATTGCCCGGATGACTGCCTCGCGTCCGGCTGCTCAGTTCTCTCCAGTCACTCGCGAGGATTTTGGTTCAGTGTTTGACATGACGCTGGACGGACGCACTTATATTCTCACCGTCACATGGCTCGCAGACCGAGACCATGAGGATAGGTGGGGCATTCAGTTTTCTCACCCCGTGGGATTGTTGGGAGCTGTTATCGGGCGACGTTCTCGACCAGAGGCTTGTCGAACTGCTCAGAATTTAGTAGCTGATGCGTTGAGCGCACACCCGGAGACATTCGCGAATGTTGAGTGGCTCACCCAAGATGAGTTCAATAAGAGAGTTTGACGACTATGACACCTAACCATGCGCTACAGCGTCTAACCCGGCCATCGCGTTTCGGTTGCAATCCGTGCGTCCCGTGCGCCGGGTCGCTGAGCTTGGGTCGTTCGGCGCAATCTTATGCGTAGGCGAAATGTAACAATCATTGCGATTGTTTCCGTGGCCGTAGTTGCATTTGTGGCCGTAGTTGTAGTTCGCATTGCTACGAATCCGGTGCGTCGGTCGAACGCGGAAATCAGAAAATGGGCGCTCACAAAAACGCCGCGAGGCACCAAGTCAAACGAGGTTTGGTCTGTAGCTTACCGGCAAGGATGGGAGTTAATTTCTCCAACTAAGGTAAATCCACAAACTAATATCGTAGGAAAACTTGGCAGCTACCAGGGCTTTCCATTTTACACCTACGTGTACGGCTCCTGGGATTTCGACGCCAGTAACAGCCTTGAAAATATCAGGATTAGCAGGATCTGTGACGGACCATGAGATGCCTGCCCAATAAACCGGATGCACTGAACCCGGCGGGAGCGTCGCGGTGGCCATCGTTGCGTCCCGTGCGCCGGGTCGCTAACCTGGGGTTGTTAGGCCGCTCCGCACACTCTCGAAAATATGCACGTTACTGACCTCGCCATAAACAAGACGCTAGGGATGCAGCTTGCGCCTGCGGGCAACGGGCACATCCTGGAGATGCCGGAGTCGCCACTTCTTCTCAACCACGTTGGCACAGTCCACGCGAGCGTTCAGTTCGCGTTAGCGGAAGCGAGCAGTGGTGAGTTTTTGTTGCGTCATCTCGGCAAGGCCCAGACTCAAGTCTTCGCAGTGCTTCGCACGTCGGACGTGAAGTTTCGCAAGCCGGCTCATGGCGCTTTGCGCGCCTCAGCACGGTTTGCGGATGGCATCGCTGATTCATTGTCCACCGAGTTGGCTTCACGTGGCCGAGCTTTGGCTTCTGTGCTGGTCGAGGTTGCCGACGCGCAGGGAGTCGTTACGATGACAGGACGCTATGACTGGTTTCTACAGCGACAGACCAACGCCTAACCATACGCTGCAGCGAACCCGGCAGGGGCGTCGCGGTTGCAATCGTTGCGTCCCGTGCGCCGGGTCGCTGAGCTTGGGTCGTTGAGGCATCATCATCGTGTCTATGGGCATTGACCTACGCTGGGAGAATGAGAGAGGTGAGCCGTTGGGGGAATTGGGCGACCCGGGGTTTCTCGTCATGAGATTCTTGCCGCCATTTGATGCGTCCGAGTTTCCGTGTTTGCGGTTTGTTGACCCAGCGGGCGACACGGTTTTCAATCAGGCCCAAATTACGCAGGTTGTTTATGAGCTTGAGAGATTGTCAGCGAAGAGGCACCAACCGCGGGTCGAGGCGCACCTGCGGGCAGTTCTTGAGTTTGTCCGACAGGCGGTCGGGAAGACGCACACCTACATCAAGTTTTACGGAGATTGAGTTCGTGAGACCGATGCCCCATGCGCGCAGCGAACGGCGCCATCGCGTCGTGGTTGCAATCGACGCGTCTTGTGCGCCGGGTCGCTGAGCTTGGAGCGTTAGTTCGCCGCGGTTCATGTGAATACCCGGGGCTGACGCTTTGATTTTCCAGGGCGCGGCAGCTTCTGAGGTATTCCCCATGCTGTGATCGCAGGTCTATTGCCGCGTGCTGGCGTTGCCGTGAGCGCGGAACTCTGCTTCACAAAACCCAATTCCATGAAAACCTGCCTCTCCAAAATCCCGACTCTCGTTTGCCTGCCCGCTCCGTTGGCGGGCTTCGCACAAAGTGCCAGGTTGCTGACGACCATCACTAATCCAGCGCCCATAAGTTCCATTGCTGCGCTGGGAACCGATCGGGTTTTAATTGGAGCGCCTTCCCTCGACTCCAGTCTGATGGCGATCCTTCGTCCTGAAAACGGGCCAGCAAGGCATCGCGGAATGACCCTGCTGCTCCGCCGTCTTTTGCTATTCCAGGGGGCAGATTTTCTGCAAAATCTGTTTCGAAATGTCGAAACGAAGCAGGTCCGCACGTCCTTGTTGCAGAGCCGTGAAATGTTTCCGGCTCTGAAAACGAACAGCCATATGAAATACGCTCTACTTGTGCATGTGAACAAAGAGGCTGTCGACCAGTTCAAGGACGAAAACGCAAAGGCCGCTGCGGTGGCCGCTGGCAGGGCTTATGGGGAAGCCCTGCGGGCTTCGGGCGTCTTCGTCGCCGGGGCAGGTCTGGAGCCGCCGGAAACGGCCACGCGGGTTTCCGTCCGAAACGGGAAACGCCAGGTGCATGACGGCCCGGAGTCGAAGGAATTCCTCGGCGGGTTCGTCATCATCGACGTGCCCAACCTGGATGCTGCACTGGAATGGGGCGCGCGGAATCCGTCGGCGTCGGACGTCTTCGTCGAAGTGCGCCCGGTGACTGGCTCGTATTTTGCAGTGGGCGCCCGGTAATCCCCGGCCTCGCCACGCGACCTTGCAACGAAAGGAGTCCAATCATGAATGATGCCGCCAAACGTTCGATTCTTCGCTGGATTCACATCGTCTTTGGCATTCCGATCCTCGGTTATGTTTACAGTCCGTTCGAAGAACTTCCCAATTACGCCTCCGTGGTTCGGTATGTCGCCTTTCCTGTCATTGTCCTTTCGGGATTGTGGATGTGGAAAGGCCATCTCCTTAGACGACTTATTTCAAAAAGATCCACCTGACACAACACAGCACTGAAACCCCTATGAAAGGCACTAAAACAAAAAAGGAGTTGTCACCAGGACAATGCGAAGAACTGCTCGAGGCATTGAAGACCCGCTTTGAGAAAAACATGAACCGCCATCAAGGCCTCGAATGGACCAAAGTCAAAGCAAGGCTGGAAGCCAATGCCGAGAGACTGTGGTCGCTCAATGAAATGGAACGCACCGGCGGCGAACCGGATGTCGTGGGTCATGATAAGAAGACGGGCGAATACCTCTTTTTTGATTGTTCAGCGGAAACGCCCAAAGGCCGCACAAGTCTTTGCTACGACCGTGAAGCGCTGGATTCCAGGAAGGAACATAAACCGAAAAACAGCGCCATGGATATGGCCGCGGCCATGGGCATTGAGCTTTTGACCGAAGAACAATATCTGGAACTCCAAAAACTTGGAGATTTCGATACGAAGACGTCGAGCTGGGTGAAATCACCTGCTGATATGAGAAAACTCGGAGGCGCCCTCTATTGCGATCGCCGCTATGGCCGTGTCTTCGTGGGTCACAACGGTGCACAGTCCTACTATGCCGCCAGGGCGTTCCGTGGCTGGCTAAGGGTCTAGCAGCCCGTTCAGAAACACTGTAGCGGCGCTCTGTGAGCGCCGAACAAGGTGCACATTCTGGCCCGATTTCGGCGGTCACAGACCGCCGCTACAGCTCCTTGCGCTCTCGTGCTCGCTCAGAAAGCTTTGGTCAGATCTGCGTTCATTCGCGTTCATCTGCGGTTCACCAAAACCATTTTCAACGATGAGTGAATCCGCCGCGCATGATGCGATTGAAGCCGTGGCGCGGGATTCGTATGGACGACTGGTCGCCTACATCGCCTCGCGCACCGGCGATATTGCCGATGCGCAGGATGCTTTGAGCGAGGCGCTGGTGGCAGCTCTCGAAACCTGGCCAAAGAATGGAGTCCCGGACAAACCCGAGGCATGGCTCCTGCATGTTGCCCGCAACCGATTGATTGACGCCTCCCGCCGGGAACAAACCCGACGGGATGCCGAGCCTTTGTTGCAACAACTCGCCGGGGAAGCGGAAGCGACGACCCCGGAACCGGCGCCCTTCCCGGACGAACGGCTGAAGCTGCTTTTCGTGTGCGCGCACCCCGCCATTGATGTCGCTGCGCGCACGCCACTCATGCTTCAAGTGGTGCTCGGGATAGACGCCGCAAAGATTGCCTCCGCTTTCCTGGTGTCTCCCGTTGCCATGGGTCAGCGGTTGGTGCGGGCCAAGACCAAGATTCGCGATGCGAGCATTCCGTTTCGCGTCCCTGACTTGCCGGAATTGACCGAGCGACTCTCGTTCGTTCTGGATGCCATCTACGCCGCATACACGACAGGCTGGGATTGCCTGCCGGACGCCGCGTCAACGCACCGTGCCCTGGCCTCGGAAGCCATCGCGCTCGGGCGCGTTCTCGTTCAGCTGATGCCTGCTGAAGCCGAAGCTTTGGGTTTGCTGGCCTTGATGTTGCACTGCGAGGCCAGACGTGAGGCGCGTTTTTCCAGCACCGGCGAATTCATCCCGTTCGACCAACAGGAGGCGGCGCGCTGGCTGGCGGACTTGATGGAGGAAGCCGAAACACTTTTGCGGACGGCCGCCGGTTTCGGCCAGGCCGGGCGCTATCAACTGGAGGCCGCCATCCAATCGATCCACGCGGCGCGAGCGAAAACCGGGAAGATTGACTGGCCGGAAATCGCCCTCCTCTACGAAGGCCTTGTCCGATTCGCCCCAAGCATCGGCGCATCCGTGGGCCGTGCCGTGGCGCTGGCGCAAGCCGGCAATCCTTCCGCGGGGCTGAATGCACTCGCGGCTTTGCCTCAAAGCAGCGTCGTCGACTATCAACCGTTCTGGGCCGCACGCGGTCACTTGATGGAATTGCTCAATCGCAAGGAGGAAGCGGAGCAGGCTTTCGCTCGTGCCGCGAGTCTGACCGATGACCCGGCACTGCGAGACTACCTGCTCAAACGGATGGCTGAGCTCCCTTAGCTTCTTGCAGCCACGGTAGGGACGCGCTGCCGTGCGTCCAGGCCGACCAGCAGGTCGGCCCTACCGAGATCATGGGGAGCCTCGACCTCCAATTCTGAATGCGCATTGGGACCATGGACCGTAGCAGCCGACGTGAGGAGGCTCTGATCTTCTTCGCCCGGAAAGTTTGAGCCTCCTGACGTCGGCTGCTACGGACTATAGCGGCGGTCTGTGACCGCCGAAATCGGGCAAGAGTGTACACCTCGTTCGGCGATCACAGAGCTCACAGAGCGCCGCTACAGTCTCGCACGGCTTCCCGCTTGCTTGATGCAGGCCACCCGCCATACTTTTTCTTTGCTTCAGCGCCAACTGATATGAATCACGTCAGCCACGTTTGTTTCCGCCCCGGTGGGGCGAGCGTCCTCGCGAGCCGTCAACCCAATAGGAATCGCTTCCGCCCACGTCTCATTTCCGCCGCGCTCACCGTCCTCGCCTGCGTCAGCGCATTTTCCGCGCGCGCCGGGTCCGTGCCGAGTAGGCCGGAGGAACTCAAGTTTCCTCCGCTCGCCTACGAGCCGCCCGATCCGAAGGCATTCCGCGTCCAGCTCAAGTCCGGCCCCGTCGCCTACATCGCGTCCGACCGTGAACTGCCGCTCGTACATCTCTCGGTGTTGGTCCGCACCGGTGACTACCTCGAGCCCGAGGGTAAGGAGAGCGTTGCGGATCTCACGGGGTACCTTCTGGCCCGCGGCGGCGCGGGGTCGAAGACCGCCGAGGAACTCGAGGAGCGGGTGGCTTTCCTGGCGGCGCAACTCGAGTCTGCCATCGAGGACCCGCAAGGCGCTCCGCAAGGGCGCCTGCGCCTGAATGTGCTCTCGAAGGACCTCGACGAAGGGCTGTCCATCGTGCGCGATTGCCTAGCCTCGCCGCGTTTTCAGGAGAACAAGTTTACGCTGCGCAAACAGCAACTCCTTCAGGAGATGAAAAAGCGCAACGACGACTCGAGCGACATCGAGGAACGCGAACGGGACTTCCTCGCCTACGGCGAAAAATTCTGGAAGAACCGCCAAGCCACCGAAGCCTCGCTCAACAGCGTCACGCTCGACGACGTGCGCGCGTTCCATCGGCGCTCATTTCATCCGGCCAACTTCGTCGTGGCCGCCAGCGGGGACTTCGATGCGGCGGCCATGGCCGGCAAACTGGAAAAGCTGTTCGCCGAGTGGCCCTTCTCGGGCGACAAGTCGCCTCCCGTCCCCGCCAACGCCCAGCTCGCGGCACCCGGAGCTTACATCGTGGACAAGGATGTGAACCAGGGGCGCGTCGCCGTTCTGCTGCCCGGCCTGATGCGCGACGATCCCGACCTGCACGCCGCGATGGTGATGAACGACATCCTGGGTGGCGGCGGCTTCACGTCGCGCATCATGAACCGCGTGCGCTCGGATGAAGGGCTGGCCTACTCGGCCTTCTCGCGCTTCCAGCCGGGGGTCTTTTATCCCGGCCTCATCCACGCGGGATTCCAGTCCAAGAGCCGCACCGTCGCCTACGCAACGAGCATCGTGCTCGAGGAGATGAAGCGCATCGCCGCCGAACCGGTCAGCGCGGAGGAATTGAACACGTCCAAGCGCAGCTTCATCGATACGTTTCCCCGCTCGTTTGCCAGCAAACGACAGGTCGTCGACCGCTTCGCGCAGGACGAATTCACCGGCCGCTTCGCCCGGGAGCCGGACTTCTGGAAAAAGTTCCGTGGCCGCATCGACGCCGTGACCACCGACGACGTGCAACGCGTGGCAAAGAAATGGCTCGACCTCTCGAAGCTTGTCATCCTCGTCGTCGGGCAGAAGGACGAAATCCTCAAAGGCCACCCGAACCATCCCGTCAAGCTCACCGACCTGGCCTCCGGCAAACTCGTCGACGTGCCCCTGCGCGATCCACTGACGATGAAGCCGCTTACGAAGTAGTTGAACCAGAACGCCAACGGCGTTCCGTCTCTCAGCCAGCCCAGGGTTGGCCGCGCCAGCGGGCTACCCTGGGACCGCATGCCGCCACTCAACCCTGAAAGGGTTGCATCTGCACGCCGCGCCTCGCCCAGACCGCCACTGGGCTGAGTGAAGCAATCCCGTTGGGATTCATCGGCGACGGCACCGCCGTGACAGTTCGCACGCGGCCCGCAATGAGACTGAAGCTGCTTCGTCCGTGGAAACGGCTACACTCACTTCAACAGGCTCGCGATGGCCTCCGCGGCACGGCGGCAGGCGCCAGGTTCGCCGAGCGTGGTGACAAGCTTGCCCAACTTCAAGCGGATGGCCTCGCGGCGGGCGGAGTCGTTCAGAAGTTCCAGCGCAGCGCGCGCGAGGTTCCCGGGCGTCGCGGCGTCCTGGATGAACTCGGGGAAGACCGGCTCGCCCGCAAGCAGGTTCGGCATCGTGAGCGACGGCACCTTCACGATGCGCTTGCCGATCTGGTAAGTGCCCCAGCTCGTCTTGTAGAGCGTGACGGTCGGCACGCCGAAGTAGGCGCACTCCAGCGTGACCGTGCCTGTGGAGGCAATGGCGAGGTCAGCTTGTTGAAGCGCCTCTGGAAGACCTCCTATCTGCACTTCGATCTGGGTCGCTTCGCCAAGTTGTTCATGTGCCTGGGCGATGAGGGCTTCCTCCGGCAAGACCATGCGAAACGCGGCCTTCCGCTCTGCCAATATGCGACGTGCCGCCTCGATCATCACGGGAAGATGACGGTTCAGCTCGCCCACTCGACTCCCTGGCAGGAGCAACACGACCGGTGTCTCATTTTGAATTCTGAATTTTGAGCCATGAGCTTTGAGCTTTGAGCTTTGAGCTTGAAAGCGGTCTATCATCGGGTGCCCCACAAACTCGACGCGCAACTCCGGGATCCGTTCGGCATACCACGCCTTCTCAAACGGGAAGATGCAAAGCAGCAGGTCGAAATCCCGGGCCATCTGCCTGGCCCGCCCCGGCCGCGAAGCCCAGACCTGCGGCGAGACGAATTGCACGATGCGCGGCCGCCAGCCACCGAACTGGCCGGGCTGGACTTCGATCTCCCAGCGCAGCCCCCGGGCGAAGCGGCGGTTGAAACCGGAGAAGTCCACGCAGATGAGCACGTCCGGCCTTCGTTCGAGTGCGAGGCGCAGCAGCCGGTCGAACAGGCGTTTGAAAGTTCCGTATCGTTTCAATACCTCCCAAATTCCGATCACCGAGTGCTGCGTCATGTCCACGAGCACATCGACGCCTGCCTTGGACATCTCCGCGCCGCCGGCGCCGAAAAATCGCGCCCCGGCGCAAGCCCGTTCGGCCTTGAGCGCCTTCACCAATTCGGCCGCAAGCCGGTCGCCGCTCGGCTCGCCGGCGACAAGCATGATCGTCTGCGGCTTCATTCAGACTGGCGGAGCGATGTAGTGGGACGGGCTGGTAGCCTGTCCTACTATCCAGCGGTTCATGGAAAGTCTCCACTTCCGCGATGGACGCACATTGGGACCATGAACTGTAGCAGCCGACGTGAGGAGGCTCTGATCTCTTCTTCCAGAAAGTTTGAGCCTCCTGACGTCGGCTGCTACGGAATCCAGGTTCATGGAAAGCGGCCACGATTCCAGAATCGCCCATGAAGTCCACGAACCTAGTGGGGACGCGCTGCTGCGCGTCCAGGCCGACTGGCAGGTCGGCCCTACCAGATTGATGGGTAGACGTGAGAGCGGGGAGGGCTTCATTTGAGGGAACAAGGAAGCGGGCTAAAGCCCGCGCTCCGCCGGCAGGGCTTGCACCGCTGCTTTCTGAATCTGCCGCGTAATCTCGAACGCCAGGTCGAGCGCGACTTTCGCCGATTCGCCGCTCACGGCCGGCGTGCGGCGGGCGCGCACGCACTCGACAAAGTGGCGCAACTCCAGCTTGAGCGGCTCCTCCTTGTTGATCGGCACCGGCTCGCGCACGATGCGCTTGCCTTGATACTCGCTCACAATCGCTGTCTCCCTGGCGAGGAGCAGTTTCTTCAACCACGGGCTGTTCGCTTCGTCCTGGCGCGCGATGCGATAGATGAACCCTTCCTGCGCCCGGTAATCCAACGAGATGTAACAGGGGTTCGATGGTCCGCTGAACACGCGAATCTTGCGCATCCTCTCCGCGCTGACGCGGCTGACGGTGAGATTGGCGATACAGCCGTTGGCGAAGCGCAGTCGCGCGTTGGCGATGTCTTCCGACTGGCTCAAGACCGGGATCCCAACGGCGTCAACGTTCGTGACGGGCGAATTGACAAACGCCAGCACCACGTCGAGGTCGTGAATCATCAAGTCGAGCACCACACCGATGTCCGTGCTGCGCGCCGGGTAGGGCGACAGCCGGTGCGTCTCGATGAACCGGGGTTGTGTGGCGACGGAACCCAGGTATTGAAAGACCGGGTTGAAACGCTCGACGTGGCCGACTTGCAGAACGCTGCCATGTTCCAAGGCCACTTTGACCAACTCTGCGGCTTGCCCGGCGTTGTCGGTCATCGGCTTTTCGACGAGGATGTGTTTGCCCGCAACCAGAAGTCCCCGGGCGATCTCGAAATGGGTCGTGGTGGGTGTGACAATGCTCAGCGCATCGCTCGCCGCCGCCGCCTCGGCAATCGACGCGAACTGGCGCGTGCCGTACTGCCCGGCGACGCGACGGGCCGCATCCGGCGAGAGGTCGAACACGCCCGAAAACTCAATCTCCCCTGCGCGCGCGAACTGGGCATAAAGGCGCGCGTGTTCCTTGCCGAGCGAACCGGTACCGAGCACGGCGACTTTGATTTTCTCCGACGCGACCATAGCCGCAGCTTGCCCGGAGGACGGAGCGATGAACACTGAAAACTGAGGCGGACAAGCTGTTGAACACCGTCGAGAGCTGCACTTTTTTCAAGGGCCGACAATGGGTGTTTTCACCCTTTTCCATCAATCTGGATTCCGTAGCAGCCGACGTCAGGAGGCTCAAACTTTCTGGAAGAAGAGATCAGAGCCTCCCACGGGCTGCTACAGTTCACGTCCTCAATGTGCGTTCAGATTGGAGGTCGGGGCTCCCCATGAACCTCGGTAGGGCCGACGTGCCGGTCGGCCTGGGCGCGCGGCAGCGCGTCCCTACCCGCGGTTCGGGGTTCAAGGCGCGAAGTAATGGTTGGGAGAATTCTCACCCCGGCCCCCGCTGGCAGCCCATTCAAAAGCTGTAGCGGCGCTCTGTGAGCGCCGCACATTCTGGCCCGATTTCGGCGGTCACAGACCGCCGCTACAATCGCACTTGGAGTTGTAGGTTTTCAATTTTCAATTTCCCAAGGGTTCCCACGCCGGAGTGAGGGGAAGAAGTCCTCCGCAAGGTCTGATTTCCAAAAGCAGATTCGTGCGCCGGCACCACTTTCCCCTTGGAACGCGCGTGGGGGTGTTCCTAGATTCGCGCGTGCCACTTTGGACTTATGTGATCACGGCGCTGGCGGCCTACCTGTTGGGCTCCATACCGACTGGTTTCCTGGTCGCCAAGGCCCGTGGCATCGACATCCGCACCGTCGGCAGCGGAAACATCGGCGCGACCAATGTGCTCCGCATCCTGGGCAAGCCCGCCGGCATCGCAGTGCTGCTGGCCGACGCGTTGAAGGGATGGCTGGCCGTCGTGCTCGTGACCCGCGGGATCATTGCGGCCTTCGGAACCCCGGCGACCGCGAGCGAGGAGGACCCGCAGCGGATCGTCGCCGCGTTATGCGCCATTCTCGGACACAATTTCACGTGCTGGTTGCGCTTCAAAGGCGGGAAAGGCATCGCAACGACTGCGGGCGTGTTGACGGCACTGGTGCCGTGGGCGCTGGCGATCATTCTCTCCGTCTGGATTGTGCTCTTCGCCGTGACGCGCATCGTCTCGGTGGCGTCGCTGGCGGCCGCCGCGACGTTGCCCTTCGCCAGCTTTCTGACGACGAAGAATTGGAAGCTGACGCTCGTGACCGGCGCGATGGGCGCGCTGGCGATCTATAAACATCGCTCGAACATTCAACGCCTTCTCGCCGGCACCGAGCCGCGCATGGGCCGGGGCCAGAAGGCCGGGGAGGCTGCGGAGTGAAGCTCACGGTTTTTGGCGCCGGCGCGTGGGGCACCGCGCTCGCACTCGTCCTCCATCGCAACGGCCACCCGGTTACCTTATGGGGCCACAGCGCCGAGCACCTCGAGGAAGTGCGTCACGCCGCCCGCAACGAACGTTACCTGCCCGGCATCGACTTATCACGCGACTGGAGCTACGAGCCGAACCTCGCCCGTGCTGTGGACGGCGCGGAGTTTGTCGTGATGGCGGTTCCGTCGAAGGCGCTGCGGGAGGTGGCGAAGGAACTTGGCAGCTACGCCGGCATTCTCCTGAGTGTCACGAAGGGCATCGAGCACGACAGCGGGTTGACGATGTGCGGCGTGCTCCGCGAATGCGCGCCGCGCGCCAGGATTGCGGCGCTGAGCGGGCCGTCGCTCGCGCTCGAAGTCGCGAAGAGAATCCCCACGGCCGTCGTCGCCGCCAGCGAGGACGTCGCCGTGGCTCAAACGGCGCAGTCGCTGTTTCATTCACCCACGTTCCGGGTTTACACGAGCACGGACACGCTCGGTGTCGAAATGGGCGGAGCATTGAAAAACGTTGTCGCCATCGCGGCGGGCGTGTGTGACGGAATGGGGTTCGGGGACAACACGAAAGCGACGCTGCTGACGCGCGGGATCGTCGAGATTCGCCGGCTGGGCGTCCAATGCGGCGCGCAGCCCGAAACCTTCGCGGGCCTCAGCGGCCTGGGCGATTTGACGGTGACCTGCTTCTCCAAACTCAGCCGCAACCGAAGTCTCGGCGAACGACTGGGTCGCGGCGAGAAGTTGGCGAACATCCTGGCCAGCTCGGTGACGGTGGCCGAAGGTTATCCGACGGCGCGCTCGGCGCGGCAACTCGCGCGGCGGCATGGCGTCTCAACGCCCATCCTTGATGAGGTGTACAGCTTGCTCTACGAGGGGAAGGACGTGGCCAAAGCGTTGCAGGACCTGGTAGGCCGGGAGTCGAAGGCGGAGGATTGAGTGGACGATGACTACTGGCGCGGGCCGCTCAAAAGCTCAAGGTTTTTTAACCACGGATGGACACGGATGAACACGGATAAGGAAGAAGATTTAGTTTCCAATCCGTGTCCGGAAGCGTCTCAGTTTCTTGCAGAGGACGACTGGCCCATGGTCTCACCCCTCACCCCGGGCCCTCTCCCCTTGAGGGGAGAGGGAGTCGCGATGCACCCGCGCTACGATGGCTCAGCCTTGAGCCGCGTACGGTACGTTTCCGCCGTCGAGCGCACACGGCAGCGAAGCGCGGAGAATGCTTTCGTCATGGTTTGGACATCCGCCGCTCTCTCTCCCTTTAATGGGGAGAGGGCCGGGGTGAGGGTGAGAACATCCATTGTTGGCCCCTTGCAAAAAAAACTGGGATGCGCCCTCCGTTTCCATCCGTGGTTGCATTCTACAGTGGTCGGTCTACTGATTACCTCTCCCCATCCACATCGCCTCCTGAATCGCCTTCATCAATTCCTCGTAACCCTCAAAGGCGCGGAACTGCGGGAACTCGCGCTTCACATTCTCCGGCGCGCGGAACAGGAAACCGACGCTGGCTTCCTTGAGCATCGCCGTGTCGTTGTAGGCGTCGCCGGCGGAAATGACCCGGTAATTGAGCGAGCGCAACGCGGCCACGGCTTTCTGCTTCTGTTCGGGGATGCGGATGGCGTAATCCACAATGCGATCGTTTTCGACCACGAGCCGGTGGCACAGGAGCGCTGGCCGGTCGAGCTGCTTCATCAGAGGCGCGGCGAATTGTTCGAAGGTGTCGGAAAGAATGATGACTTGCGCGAAGGAGCGAAGCTCGTCGAGGAACTCCTTGCCGCCCGGCAGCGGGCGCAGCGTGGCAATCACCGCCTGAATGTCGGAGAGCTTCAGCCCGTGCCGTTCGAGCAGCGCCAGGCGGCCGCGCATGAGCTTGTCGTAGTCCGGTTCCTCGCGCGTCGTGCGGCGCAGCTCGGGAATCCCGGCCTTTTCGGCGACGGCGATCCAGATTTCCGGCACGATGACGCCCTCGAGGTCGAGCGTGACGATGGCTTGTTGCGATTTCACGGCGCAGGAGTGTTTCAGGAAGCATGGAGTTACGACAGAACGAAGTTAGTGGAATGGGGCGGCGCAGGGGCGAGAAGTTCAAGCTCAAAGCTCAAAGTTCAAAAGAAACTCCAGCGGAGAAGTTCCAATCCCTGGAATCTCCCGAAGGGAGATGTGACAATAGCCCGGCAGTTCACTGCCGGGTTCGGATCGACAATTAGTCTAAGTCCCGAAGGGACGGTTGAATCCATCGGTGCGTGAGTCATTCAGCCGTCCCTTCGGGACTTGTGCAAAAGCGACCTTGGACCCGGCAGTGAACTGCCGGGCTATTGTCGATTCTCCCTCCGGGAGAAGCAGGCCGCGTTGCACGCGGAACCGTTGGCGCATGCACTTCTGATTCTTCAGCATCCAACACTTTGGAGCTTGAGGATTGGATCTTCTTTTGAGCTTGGAATTTGAGCTACTACTTCGCCTTTGCCTGCTTAGCAGCCCGTTCAAAACTGTAGCGGCGCTCTATGAGCGCCGACGAAACCGCGCATTCTGGCCCGATTTCGACGGTCGCAGACGTCGCAGACTCGCAGACCGCCGCTACAGCCCACGTGGAGTTTTTAGGCAGGCTGTTAGGAGTCGAGGAACCAACCCACTGCTTCTCACCTCGCCTCCGGCCAGTTCAAATGCTTATGGAGGAATTTGAACGTGCCGACGCCGTTGATCGTGTGCGGGCCATTGAAGAACTCGATCTCGGCCCGGTCGCCAATGCCGAGCTTGTTGTAGAAACGGCGCACGCGCGCGAACTCGTGCGCGACCCATTCGTCGGGCGCCACGCCGTCGTCGTGCCCGCGCTCGACCATGAACGGCCGCGGCGCGATGCACGCGGCCATCTCCGCGTAGTTGAAGGTATGGCCGAGGTCCCATTCGAAGATCTCGTATTCGCCGCCGAACATGTAGGAATAGGTCGAGTCGACCGTGGCGTTCTTGGTCACCCACTCATTGAAATCGGCCGAGCAAATCGAAAGGCAGTACCGGTCGAGCAACGACGGCACGCGCATCGCCGTCTTGCCGCCGTAGCTCAAGCCGTAAAAGCCGATGCGCTTCGGGTCGACGAACGGTTGTTCACTCAGCCAGTCGAGGATGCGGTCGTGTTGCGCCAGGATGACGGAGAAGAGCGACTTGCCGAGCGGGTTGAGCTTGCGCTGCAAGCCGCGGAAGGCGTCGCGCCCGCGATACGGATTGTGTGGCGCGAACACGATGAAGCCTCGCTCGGCCAGCCGCGCGGAGAAGGCTTTGTAAGCGCCGTAACCGGACGCCTTCGGGTCATCGTTGATCGTGTCCGCGGGCAGTCCCTCGAGGCCGTGCTGACAGACGACCACAGGGCGGCGCCCGCCCGGCTTGAGGTCCTTCGGCAGCAGCAACACGCCCCAGGCGAACACGTCCGGCCACACGTCAAGCACCACGTCGTAGCCGGTCCATTTTTCCTTGTCGTAAATCCTGCGCGAGCGGGCGTTGGCCGGGAGCGAGGCGGCGGGCAATCGGCCGAGGACGTCATCCCACAAGTTGGTCTGGCGTTCCTTGACGGCTCCGGCCCATTCGTCGGCGTTTTTCGCCTTGATGGTTTTCCAGAACCCGTTGTCACGAAAGCGCTCCGACTCGCGCAGGATTCGTTGTGTGTGCTGGACAAGTTCCTCGACCTGCCGTTTTTGGCGCTCGCGGACACGATGAGGGTCGTCCGGTGCCGCAGGCGCCGGACCGCCGGAGAGGGCCTTCACTTCCCTGCCCAGCTTCCGCAGTAGCGCAAGCAATGCTTGCTCGCTCATCGGTCCAATGGCGCGGCCTTCGTTTCCGTGGACGTGCGTGATGAAATCCTTGAACGGGCCGGCGAGCTGGCGCGCGCGCAAGACCTCGGCGGCGGCGCTGTTGAAGTCGGGCGTCTCGATACGGCCGGGGGCGGCACCGCCCCGGCCGTCATGCGGTTTCGGCGGGCCGTCGATCTTCGGGGCTTCTGCATGTTCAATGACGAGGGGGCGCGGTGCGATGAGGCTGGCGATTTCGGCGTCGCCAAACTCGCGCAGCAGGCCAACGACATTGCGGTAGATCGGTTCGGCCCAGACGCGCTCGCGAGCATCGAAATAACCGCTGACAAGTGCGGCGTTGATGCGCGTGTCGAGCGCCGCGGCATACAGCGCAAGAAGTCCGCCTTCACCGTAGCCCGTGACAGCGATTGGCAATTTCCGCTCGCCGGCGGCCGATTCCTGCGAGGCGAACCAGTCCACCGCCGCCAGTACTTTCTGCACTTCATAGCCGATGACGTGGCGGCCCAGTTCGAAGGCCTGGCGATAAATCCATTCACGATGCGGCTGATTGGTGAACCGTTTGAGTTTTTCGTTGCCGGACCAAGAGTCGTTTCGATCGATGAGCGTGGGGATGAGCACCTCGCAGCCGTTCTCGGCCAGGCGGACGGCCAGCCACTCCGGCGGTTGATCCGCATCCGGCAAGACGACGACCCGCGCCGTAATCGCTCCCTTCGGCCGCAACCACAGGCCTTCTCCGTACACGCCCTCGAAAACCGGCCAGCGCACCGCGTGCACCGTGAAATCGCCGATTTCAGAAAGGGTCGCTGAAACCGCGGTCGTCGCGACAAACTCCAGAGCCTTCACTGGCAGCTGTTCATCCACCGCGCCGATGAGCCGGCGAAGGCGTTCGCGATTGGGCGCAACGGATTTCTCGTAAGCCTCCCGCGAGGAGAAGTCGCGTTTCCAGTAGTTCGTGCGGTGGGCGGCGGCGCGTTCGATCTCGCGCAGCAGGAATTTGTCGATGCCGGCCAGCATTTGCGCGGAGAGGTCGCCTTCGAGTTCGAGCGGCTTGGTGCCGGGCAACCCAGCGTCCGGAGCGGCTGCGGCCGGAAGGAGTGTGGAGGCGAGGAGAAGCCAGGCGTTGAGGCAGTTGTGCGATTTCATGCGCCGAAGGCGAACGTAAGACGAGGAACGTGAAGCGTGAAGCGCTAAAACGTTAAAATCGTTGAATCGTTAAATCGGGGCGCGAAAGCAAGCGTGAATGGCAAAGCGTAAGAGCCAAGGGAGTTGGAAGCCAAACCAGCATCCGTCCCCTTTCGTCTTACGTCTCCCGATTCAACGATTCAACGTTTTAACGATTTAGCGCTTCACGCTTCCACACCCACGTTTCACTGCCTCTCGTACTCCCCCTTGCCAGTTCGTTTGAGCACGGTGAAGCCTGCCTTCTTCGCGTCGCTGATGGAGGTGGGTTTGAGGTAGGTGGGTGTGTTGAAGAGTGAGATGACCTTGCGCACCGGTTTCTTGCACGCCGGGCACTGGGTCAATTCGGCAGCGCTCACCGGCCGGCGGAGGGTGAACCTTCCACCGCAGGCGCTGCAACTGCCTTCGCAAAGCTCGTATTCGTAGAGCGGCATACCAATGCAACTTTCAGCCTGGGGCCGCGCAAGTCAATACTCGCCGCCCCAGACTGCATCGGCCGGACGCGCATTGAGATGAGTCGCAGCCGACGTGAGGAGGCTCTGATCTCTCGTTAGACTGCTTGCCAAAGCCATTTCCGATTGGTGGAGCGCGACCTGCCGGTCGTGCGAGGCCGCGCGGCAACGCAGTCCCACCCATCGGAAATGACTTTGGCAAACTCTATAGTTCGCCGGAGGAGTTTGAGCCTCCTCACGTCGGCTGCTACAAGAACAGACGGTTTTCGTCTGGCTCATGATGGCGCCTTGAATTGGCCGCCGATTGCCGGTATGGACGAGGGTAACGGTTATGGAAAAGACCTCCCAAGCCCCGCAGCCGCAACTGTTCGATTCGAGTTACGTCAATGCGCTGTCCCACTTTTACCGCGGCGAACTCGGACGCATGATGATCTGGCGGCAACGGCTCGACACCACGACGACCTGGGCCATCACGACCACTTCGACGATTTGCACGGTCGCATTTTCCTTCCGCGAGTTGTCCCACCTGATCTTCCTGTTTAACCTGGCCATCGTCTCGATCATGCTCTGGATCGAGGCGCGGCGGTACCGCTTTTACGATGCGTTCCGCGCCCGCGTGCGCCTGTTGGAAGCCCATTTCCTGGTGCCGATCATGATGCAAAAGACCGACATGCTCCAGGGCAACTGGAAGGAGCTCTTGTGCGAAGACCTGATTCTGCCGGCGTTCAAGATCAGCACCTTCGAAGCAGTCGGCCGGCGGCTGAAGCGCAACTACGTTTTCCTGTATGTGATCCTCGAGGCCGCGTGGCTGGCCAAGATCTTCATGCACGCTCCGCAACCCGTGAATTCCTGGAAGGGTTTGTACGCAGCGCTGGCCGTGGGAGAATTGCCCTCCTGGATTGTGGCCACGCTCTTTCTGGCCACGCTTGTGACCGTGGTGGGTTTCGCCATCTACATCTCCCGCACCACGACTGGGGAGTTTACCGAATTCAGCGGCACCAAATCGCTCTGGCGGATCTGAGAATGTCGGGCTGACGCCCCACGCCAGCATTCGCTTCCTCAGTTCTCACCTCATTCCTACTGGGGGATGAATCGACCGCTGGCAGCCCGTCAATAAGGTGGCATCCGGCGTGAGCCGGATCTGTTCTCGCTACAATTCCCCAGAAGTATGATCCGGCTCGCGCTGGATGCTACGGAATCAAAGATTGTTGAACGGCTGCCAGGTCTTGCGACTAAGCCGCTTCAATTCGGCGCGGCCGGCGCAGCGCGCTATCTCCATCCCCAGGTGGCATCCGTCTAGCTCAACACGCCGGCTGCGTTGCCTGTAGGCAATGCGGCATGCCTCGTTTTGAGACATGCAACAACGAAAGTGTATGAAAACCGTACTGAAACATCTTGCTCTGGCTGTACCTCTGACGTTTGCCGCCGGCTGCGTCGTGCATCACCGGGAAAGGGCTCACTATCCGCCTCCACCCCCGCCACGCCAACCGCAAGTCGTGGTCGTCGAACAGCCACCGCCCGCCCCAGAGCCCCGGGTCATTGTCGTTAGACCACCACCGCCGGCGCCCGAACCGCGCGTGGTCGTCGTTAAGCCTTCCCCGCCGCCGCCCCAACCCAAAGTGGTCGTTGTCCAACAACCGCCTCCGCCTCCACCCCGGCCCAAGGTGGTCGTTGTCCAACAGCCACCTCCGCCACCACCTCAGCCCAAGGTGGTGGTTGTCCAACAACCGCCACCAGCGCCGCCGCCTCAGGTCGTCGTGGTCAGGCCGCCTCCGGCACGCGAACCGCAGGTGGTGGTCGTCAATCCACCGCCGCCATCGCGTCCGACGGCCGGAGTGCACGCGCGGGAGCGAACAGGTCAGCCGCCGGCGGCCGAGCCGCGTTCGACCAAGGAACCCTGGGCGAATGTCACCATTACCAGCCAGGAGCGGCAAGTGATCCGCGAGTATGTGCTCCGTCATTCCCGTGAGGACGATCAAGGCCAGGACGAGGATCAGCACGGCAAGAAGGGGAAGGGACCCAAAGGGAAATCCCTGCCGCCGGGTCTGGCCAAGAAAGCGGCGCGCGGCGAGCCTCTGCCGCCCGGTTGGGAGAAGCGAGTGGTCCGAGGCCAAACCATGTCCACCGAAGTCTATCGTCAATGCCAGCCGTTACCCGTCGAAGTGACGACGCGACTTCCGGCTCCGCCTACCGGCACCGTCATCGTGACCATCGAAGGCAAAGCCGTGCGCCTGGTGCAGGCCACCCTCGAAATCCTCGATGTGTTCGACGTGTTGTAAGCACTGATTGGATTCCAAACAGCCGGACAGGGCCCGCCCCTGTCCGGCTTTCTTCTGCCTGCGGCCAGCCCGCATTTCTCACCCGGGACGTAGCCGGCGACGCCAGGAGGCGCATGACCCGCGCCTCCAAGTTGCCCGCTTCCTCACGCCCGCGGCTAGAGCACATTAAATAAAAACTGCGGCCGTGTGGTGAAGGCGAGGGAACTCCGCAAGGTTTGGACTGCTGGCGCGTTTTCGTCTGCACCCTGCTTGGCGTCGACCACAGAATTTGGGAACTGCAATAGTGCGTTTCATCCTGAAGCTCGTGGTGAGAACTGTGGGCCTCCATAGAGTCTGACCTAGAGATCCACTACAATGCGGAGGGGAAGTGCGCTCAATGGGCCTTGGGGTTTGACCTGTTTGACCAGAAGAAACCCTGATGTTAAAAGCGATCATGAGCGAGTTGATGAGTAGGCCGAAGACGCCGCGCAGCCGGGTCGTGGTGACAGGGCTGGGAGCCGTGACGCCGATGGCCGTTGGAGTGGAAGCCAGCTGGCGGGCGCTCTGCCGAGGCGAATCGGGCATCAAACTTGTCAGGCGCTTCGGCACGTCCGGAATGCGGACCCGCATCGGCGGCGAAAATCAGGATTTCGTAGCGGCCGATTTCGTGGACTCGAAGATGGAGAAGCACTTCGACCGCTTCGTGTTGCTGGCCGTGGCGGCCAGCAAAATGGCCGCTGAAGATGCCGGGCTGGAGGTGCGGCAGCCGGATTCCAGAAGGATCGGTGTGGTGATCGGCAATTGCCTAGGCGGGGCCTCCCTCGTGGAGCAGGGCCTCGAGCAAGTGTTTCATGGGAATGGAAAGCGGATGTCCCCGTTCTTCATTCCCGGCATCATCGGCAGTTCGGCGGCGGGGGTCGTGGCGATCGTCTTGCGTGCGCGAGGGCCGAATCTGGCCGTGAATTCCGCGTGCGCTTCGGGGGCGGATGCTGTGGGTTACGGTTTGAAAATGCTCCGCAACGGCGAGGTCGACGTGGTCATCGCCGGCGGCACGGAAGCGCCGATCACCCCGTTGCTCTACCACGGTTTTACGGCGTTGGGCGCGACTTCGGCAAGGAACGACGAGCCGGAGCGGGCTTCGCGTCCCTTCGACCGGGAGCGGGACGGCTTCGTGCCGGCGGAAGGCGCGGGAATGCTGGTGCTGGAGGAACTGGATTTCGCCATGTCGACCGGGGCCAAGATATACGCCGAAGCCGTGGGCTTCGGCTCTTCCTGCGACGCGTACCACATCACCAGCCCGGATCCCCGCGCCGAGGGCGCGGCAGCAGCCATGACCAATGCCTTGAGGGACGCGGGCATCGCCACGGAGGAAGTGGATTACGTGAATGCGCACGGGACTTCGACGCGACTCAACGATCGCGTTGAATCCATGGCGATCCGCAAGGTTTTCGACGGACGGGTCGCCCACTTGCCCGTCAGTTCCTGCAAGTCAGTCACCGGACACACGATTGCCGCGGCGGGCGCGCTGGAGGCGATCTTTTCCATCCTGGCCATCCGCGATGGCATCGTGCCGCCCACCGTGAACTACGAAAGTTCCGACCCGGAGTGCGACCTGGATTACGTCCCCAACATCCCCAGAAAGCAGGACATTCGCACGGTGCTCTCCAACTCGTTCGGCTTCGGCGGAGCGAACACCAGTTTGGTGCTCCGGCGCTGGAACGGAAGATCGGTGAGGCCGACGGCTCGAGCCGCGCTCCGACGGCAAGCCGGCGTGAAGGAAACTCCCAGGCTTGCGAACCCACCCGCCGTGGAACTGGCGCCAATCGCATCCATGACCGTCACCGCGACCGGTGCAGGAGGTCGGGAGGAACCGCGCGGCGCCAGTTCCACCTGAATCGGTATGCAGGAAGTTCAAGCCAACGGAAAAAGGGTGATCGGCTTCAGCACGATCAAGGAGAAGTATCTTCCCCATCGCTATCCGCTGCTCATGCTGGACCGGGTCACCGATTACCAGGAGGGGCGCTACATCGAGGCCATCAAGTGCGTCACGGGCAATTCCCCGGAGTTGGTGGGCCATTTTCCAGACCGCGCGATCATGCCGGCCACGTTCATCGTCCAGGGCCTGGCTCAACTGGCCATTGTCTTTTTCAAGCTCTCGAACGGACCGCTTGCTGAGGACGAACTCACGGTCGTCGTCAGCATGAAGTTCAGATTCCTGCGACCTGTATTTCCCGGAGACACGCTCAAGCTGACGCTGACCCCGGCCCGCTCCGCGACGGCGGTGGGAATTTACAACGGCGGAGCGTCCGTTGACGGCAAGAGCGTTGTGCGCGGCAGCCTGACGCTGGCCGCCGCCAAAGTCTCTCAATTTGAAAACCCACTTTGGTAGGTCCCGAGATGAATGCGACACAGAATGGTTTCATGGAGAGCACGAACGGGAAGCTGGCGCCCTCCATCCTCTTCGAGCGTGAAGGCTCCGCACGCACGGCCGTGGCTTGCGCGGAGAGCGGCGGCTCCCTGTCCTACGCCGAACTGGCGCAAATGGCAAACGCACTTGCGGCGGACCTGGCCAGGCATGGGCTCCGTCCGCGGGACCGGGTCGCGCTCCTGCTGCCAAACTCGATTGAATTCGCCGCCGGCCTGTTTGGCGCCTGGGCTGCGGAAACGATCGTGGTCCCGCTGGATATCTTCATGAAACGGACCGAGTTGCTGGCCGTGCTCGGGGCCATTCAGCCGCGCTGCCTCATTACCAATCCCAGCCTTCATCGAAAAGTGGGTACGGACCTGCACCCGACATCGGTTTGTCTCCTGGAGCGCCGCCCATCGCTCGCAGCCCGCTTCGTTGACTCCACGGAGTCCTGTGCGAAGGCCGACCGGAATGGTGACGCGGGTCGGCCGCCCCAGTCGGCAAGCTCACGGCGCATCACGCCGGACGAGGATGCCGTGATGATTTTGTCTTCGGGCACGACGGGTCTGCCCAAAGCGGTCCGACTCAGCCACCGGGCGGTCTTGCGCAATATCGAGATGCACCTCGAAAGCCTGGATATCCACGAAGACATCCGTGGCTTGCAGGTGCCGCCCATGAACTACAGCTACGGGCTGATCGCGTCGTTTCTAAGCATTCTCCACTCTGGCGGAACCGCGGTGCTCCAGCCGCGGCTCGAAGCGCGCGCCGTCCTGGGCGCCGTCCGTAAGCACGACATCAACGTGGTCATGGGCACGCCGGCACTCTTCCAACACGTGGTGGAAAACGTGCCCGGCCGCGAAGCGCTTTATCCCTTGCCGGTTCGCCACGTCACGATTGGTGGCGACCGCTGCAAGCGTTACGCGCTCGACCTGATCCGCAATCGGCTCCCTTCGACGCGAACCTACATCACCTACGGCTTGAGCGAGGCGGGACCGCGCGTTTCGACTCTGCCGCACGAGCAGGTCGACAGGCGGCCGCAGTCGGTCGGGTTACCTTTGCGCGGCGTGGAAGTCCGCATCCTCGACCGCGCCGGGAATCCCTGCGGGCGACATGACCCCGGCGAAATCGTCGTAAAGACCCCGTCCCTGATGAGCGGCTACTTCAAGGACCCGGCACGGACGCTGCGGACCATTCGCGACGGTTTCTGTTACACGGGGGACATCGGCTATCTCGACGACGCCGGATTCCTTTACTACCTGGGGCGGAATGACCGGCAATTCAAGCTGGGTGGCTACATGGTGAACCCCGCGTTTGTCGAGCACTGCATTTCATCGCATCCCCTGGTCCGCGAAGCGGTGGTGGAAAAAATCGAGAGCGAACACGATGAGTCGCTCTGTGCGAAGATCTCCGCCGAACCTGCACGGCAGGCCGAACTCGTCACGGAGCTGAAACGGCTCTGCCGGCAACGGATGCCCACACACATGGTTCCTCGAGAGTTTCGGTTCGAGGATCCCAACCGCCGCTACCACAAGGGCAAGCTGTTTGATCCAGCCCGGATCCCGGTGCCCGAGGAAGCAGCTTGCGAGAAACGTTTATGAACACGAACAGAGAGCAAATTACGATGGACCTCAAGAAGATCCTCGCGGAGGACCTCTTCGTCGAGATCCCTGTGGAACAGATGAAAGAAACGGACTCCTTGATCTCCGACCTCGGTCTCGATTCCGTCGGTCACATCGAACTGGTTTCGATTCTGGAAGAGCGATACGGCTTCAAAGTGGACGCCCAAGTGGCCGTCGCGGACTTGAAGACGATTGGGTCCGCGGCCGACTTCGTCCTCAAACAGTTGCAGAATGCCGCGGGCCCTGGCCGGGTGGAACTACAGAAAGTCATGCTGCCCTGAGGAGACCATGAACGAGACGGTCGTCACCGGGCTGGGTTGCATCACGGCTCTGGGCAGCAATGTCCGGGAGTTTTGGGCCGGGCTCGCGGCCGGCCAAACCGCGATCGCCCCCATCCGCGGATTCCGTCCCGAGTTTCTGCGAAATCAGAGCGCCGCAGAGATCCCTTTGAATCCGCAGATGACCGAGTACGCCCGCGTCGAGCGAATCCATTCGCGGCTGACGCTGTTTGCGGCCCTGGCCATTGCCGAGGCCATAAGCGAAAGTGGCCTGACTCCGCAGGACCTCAGGAACCGGAAAGTGGGTCTCATCCTGGGCGTGTCGTTGGGTATGTCGCTGGTCAAAGGGGGCCTCAATTCGGTTTCTGAAAATGCCAACCCCGCCGAGAAGACCGCCGATGACTTGTCGGATGTCGCGGGTGATCTGGCGGGCCGCTTCGGTGTTCGCGGCGAGGGGTTCACGGTTTCCACGGCGTGCGCAGCGGGAGCCAACGCCATTGGAATCGCCAGGGACATGATCCTTCTGGACGGTTACGACACGGTCATTTGCGGCGGTGCGGACACCGTGGACCGCATGAAATACCTCGGCCACTCCGCCCTCAATACCCTCAGTCCGACGCGCATCCAGCCGTTCGCGCCCACACGGGATGGGACGATTCTTGGCGAAGGCGCGGGCATCCTCGTGCTCGAATCATCGCAAAACCTCGCGGGCCGAGAGCCTCTGGCGGTGTGCGCGGGAGCGGGCTTCAGCTGCGACGCCCATCACATCACGGCTCCCGACCCCCGCGGCGAAGGGGCGATCCAGGCCATGAAGGATGCGCTGCGCGACGCAGACCTTGGCCCTGCGGAGATTGACCACATCAATCTCCACGGCTCAGGCACACCGCAGAACGACGCGGTCGAAGCCCACGCCATCGGCGAAGTCTTCGGAAGCGCGGCAGGATCCATCCCGGCGACTTCAATCAAATCCGCCATCGGTCATGCCATGGGCGCGGCGGGAGCGTGCGAGGCGGTCGCCACTGTCCTGTCTGTCCAACAGCAAACCATTCCACCTACGCCGAACACGCAAACGAAGGATCCGGCCCTCCCGTTGCGCCTGGTCTGCGGCTGTCCCATGCAGTGGGAGATCGAGCACGCGTTAAGCAATTCCTTCGGCTTCGGCGGCTGCAACGGGGCGCTCATCTTTTCGAAATGGAGGCAAGGATGAACCAGTTTGCTCAAATGGCACTCACCGGCATCGGCGTTGTCGCGCCGACGGGAACGACTCCGCAAGCGTTCTTCGAATCTCTCAATGGGGGGACCCACGCGCCTCCGGAGGACGCGGAGACGTCGCGATCCGGTCAACTCCTCAATGAACTCAAAGTTTCATCGCCCAAATTGAAGATGGCTCGGTACATGGATCCCCTGTCCAGGAATGCCATCCTGGCCACCGGTGAAGCCATGTCGCACGCGGGGATTGAGGATGCCGACGTCGCACAGTCCCCGCACAGCTATGGCATCGTCCTGGGTGCCACCCGCGGCGCTTGTCTGACGCGCCACGCCCTGTACGAGTCGTTGCAAGCCCGACACGGGAAGATGGTGTCGGGGACGCTCTTCTCCCATTGCGGATACAACATCGCGGCTGCGATGACCGCCATCGCCCATGGCATCAAGGGTCCCAACCTGACCGTCGCCGGCCGCGACGACCTCGGCTTCTGCATTTTGCGGCGGGCGAGACAATTTCTCGTGACCCAACGTGCCCACACAGTCTTCGCAGGGTTTACAGAGTGCGACGCCGGGCCGCCACGCGCAGATGTTCCGTTCAATGAATGTGCGTACGTCCTGTGTCTCGAACGGAGCGACCGGGCGGCGGGCCGACAGGCCCGGGTGCTCGCCGAGATCAGTTTACAGGATGCGGACAAACACGCCGACGAGGGCGGGCACGAAGTGATGCGCGGCTGGCATCGTCGTGAGACAGCCGTGGCGGAGAATGCGGACGCGCTGTCCGTGGCCCTTTCGAACTGGCCGTCCGCCGGTGGGCGTTACGCTTCGCTGCTCAAGATCGGATTGCTGTCGCACGACGCGCAGCTGAAAGATCGATTTCCCGCGGTCGCCTTCACTGCGGGCGAGGGTCGCGCGCGGGCCTGCGTCAAGTTGCTCTACACGAGCGAAGAAATGCTGGCTACATGACGTACGAGAATTTCGACGTTTCGTTCCATGACGAGGTGGCGATGATCCGCCTGGCCAATCCGGATGACCCAAACAATTCATTGGGCACCGCATTTCTCCGCGACCTCCAAGCCGTCATTCCAAGAGTGGCCAGCAACCCGGGGCTGAAACTCGTGCTGTTCATTGGGACGAGCCGGGCATTCTCCAGCGGCGCAAACCTCGACAAGCTGGCCGACGCCACCGAGGAGGAGATCGCTGCGTTGCTCCACGAGGGCCAGTGGCTTCTACAGGACATCATGGGCCTCAATGTCATCACGATCGCAGCCGTCAACGGCGTGGCGCTCGGCGGCGGGTTGGAACTGGCGCTGGCCTGCGATATCCGCTGGGCGCACCGGCGGGCTGTGTTCGGCTTGCCGGAAGTGCGACGGGGTCTGCTGCCCGGATGGGGAGGGTTATCGCTCCTGCGGCGGATTGCACCCGAGTCGCTTTGCGTCGAGATGGCCGCGGGCGGCCAATTCATCGGTGCCCGCCGGGCCTACGAAGCTGGGCTCGTCAGCCGGCTGTTCGAAGGCCGGGATTTCGAAGCTGCAGCGCTCTCGGAGGCGCTCCGCGAACTCAAACTTCAGCTAAAGCGCGGGCGCGGAAGCGTAGACCTCTCGGCCGGCAACGGTTCGTTTCTCACGCTCTGGAAAGCTCGTCGCCGCACCGTGCGAGCCCCGGCGGTGCCACTGGAGGCGACGGCATGAGCACCGCCAAGACTCCCAAGGCGATCCGCTCCTGGCAGATGGCGAAGCCCGCCGCCAGGCAATCGAATGACCCCTCCGCCTGGGTGAACAAGGATGTTCCTGTGCCGGACTTGAAGGAAGGTGAAGTGTTGGTCGAAATCGCCGGCTGCGGCGTGTGCGGGACTGATCTCGGCTATTTCTACCACGGCATCCCCACGGTGTCGCGTCCCCCACTCATACTGGGTCACGAGATTAGTGGAACAATTGTTGCGGGCGACTCTTTCAGGTTGGGCTGCGAAGTCATCGTGCCCACGATCCTCCCGTGCCGCGATTGCTACCTGTGCTATGCGGGCCGCGCCAATCGTTGCTTGCACCAGAAAATGCCGGGCAACAGCTATGGCGTGTACGGCGGCTTTGCTTCGCATATCCCCGTGCCGGCCCGCGAACTCTGTGTCGTGCAGCAGCGAAATGGATTCACTCTGGAGCAATTGGCCGTCGTGGCGGATGCCGTGGCGACGCCTTACCAGGCCGCCTTGCGCGGCCATGTCACGGCCGGTGATCGTGTCATCGTCGTGGGGGTGACCGGCGGCCTGGGCAATTTCATGGCGCAATGGGCCCGGTTCCTTGGCGCGCGAACCGTTGTGGGCGTCGGCCGGAATCCCGCCAAGCTTCAGCGCTCTTTGGAGTATGGAGTGGACTTCGCAATCAACGCATCCGGCAAGTCACCCGCGGATGTCAAAAAGGAATTCTTCACCGAATGTCGCCGCAGAGACCTCGATCCCGGGCAAGGCTGGAAAATCTTCGAAATGACTGGAGCGCGTTCCGCCCAGGAATGCGCCATGGAGTTGCTCGCTTACGCAGGACTTCTCGTCGTCGTGGGCTACAGCCCCGAGAACCTGGCCTGGCACCTTTCCAAACTCATGGTCTTCGACGCGGAAATCCGCGGCTCCTGGGGATGCCGGCCGGAGCATTATCCGTTCATTCTTGAGCAGGTGCTGGCCGGAAACATCCGCATTGAATCTCTTGTGGAGACCCGCCCGATGAGCGACGTCGCGGCGACGTTTGCCGACATTGAAGCCAACGGTTACCCGGGCAAGCGAGTCGTCCTCGTTCCCGATTTCACTGACTGAGTCTGATGCAGCACGCATTGGTATTGTCCGGAGGAGGCGCCAAAGGCAGTTGGCAGGTCGGCGCTTGCATGCACCTCATCGGCGAACGCGGCGTCTGGTTCGATGTCATCAGCGGCGTGAGTGTTGGCGCGGTCAACGGCGCAACGCTCGCGCATGCCCGCGATCTGAATGGCCTGCGGGCGCACCTCGATCGGTTGCGCACGGTGTGGTTCGCCTTGCGGGGCAACGACGATATTTACCGGCGCCGGCGTTTCGGCGCGCTCGGGATGGCCCTGGGACGATGGCGCAGCCTTTACGATGTCACGCCCCTGCGCGAAGAAGTTCTGGGCCGCGAGATTGATCCGGAGCAAGTGGCGACATCGTCCGTCCGGCTCAAAGTCGGCTACATGGATTTGCGTTCCTTTCGCTATCGCACCGCAGCGAACGGACATCCCCGATTACGGGACGCCGTGCTGGCCAGTTGCGCGATGCCCTTCTTTTTTCCGCCCATCCCGCTCGCCAGCGGCCAGGAACTCGGCGTCGACGCCTGCCTGGGCCGCTTCGCTCCGGTGGCCGATGCCTTGCACTCGCTGGCCGAATTGCCACCGGACGATGATCCGGTCGAAGTCTGGGTGATGATGCCGCGCGGCCTGGGCAAAGCGGCGCCGTCGCGGATAGTTCGAAAATGGCTCCACCCGTCGTTCCCATCCGTCTCGCGTCGCGGGAACGACTCCGTGGTTGGGGCGGTGAATGGCTCACGAACGTTCATCTCCGTGACCCTTTCAGGGGCCATCCTCGGCCGCGCTCGCGATGTGCGATTGAGAGTCATTCATCCCGAGCGCGACCTTGCAGGCAGTTTTCTCGATTTTCACCCCGCCAACATTCGTCGGTGGTACGAGGACGGACTGCGCACGGCCCGGAGCGCGGTGAACCCAGATTCACGCAGCGAAGAAAGCCAATGCGAATGATTTGGATCCTCACAATTGTAACGCGGCGGCGCAGTTGTAGGATTCTCATGTCCAACTTGTCCAGGGTTGTCCAAGGATCGTGGGCATGGAAATAGCGCGCTCAGTTTCGAGGTTTCTCGAAATGAGCCGCGCTTTTGCGGCTAGACCACAGCCATGACGGGGCGCGTCGCGCGGGGCGACGCAGGCTCTCCGTTCAGTCGTGGCGCTGACTCGCGGTCAGCAAAATCTGTGTCGTTGCCGTCTAGCGGCAACTGGTCCGCAGCGACGCTGCCGTGCTCTTGCGGAGGCTCGTCAGGCGAAGGTTGGAAGTCGGCTTGCCTACTGCGCCGGCCGCGCTTCGGGGCGGGGGCGAACAGGCGCTTTTGCGCGGCGTCCGATGGGACGCGCCACTCTCCGATTGCGCGCTTCAGGTCTGCGAAGGTGATGCGGTCACGGCCTTCCTCCGAAGCGATGAGTCGCGCATCGTCAATGGAATCAACGATGGCTTGCATGAACCCGCCCGAAGCCAGGGCATAGCCCACAACGTAATCCAGCATCGGCCTGGTTCCATAAGGCAGGAGCTTTTGGGCGACGAGCGCCAGGTCTGCCTTCGTCTGCGCGACCAGTGCGAGGTGTTGCTCCCTCTGTCCCTTCGTCGCATTGTCTGGCAACTTCTTCGGGTTGGCTGGCAACTGGAAAATGCGGCGCAACCGGCGTCGGAACTGTTCAGAATTCCAGCCCGTCAAGTGTTCGACAGTGCGGCGCTGTTGCGTGAAATCGTCAGTGGCGACTATGGCCACGGGGATGCCCTCATTGACGCAGGCGGTGTCGATCCAATTAATCAATTCCGGATGCCGGCGGATGCGCGCGCCTTGTGGCCAGAGGTATTGGCCTTCATCGATCACGAGCATTAAGGCCGTTGTCTTCAGATAATTCTCCACGCGGGCCTGAATCTTTTCCGGTGACAAGCCAGCGGTGGAACCTACACCGCATGCCTTGGCCACCGTGCCGAAGAAAGCGCGCCGTCCATTGATGCCCATGAGTTGCACGTAACGGGCTTCTCCGAGGTGCATGTCGCACCAGGCTTTCACGGCTTCGCTCTTGCCAAGGCCGGAGTCGCCCTGGATTAGAACCATCCGCTGAGATTTCAAGCCGTAGTCGAGCGCCTCAAAAACCATTCGCGCTCTGCTCGTCATTGTGAACGGTGCGCGGTCGCGCTCCTCATACCGACGCTTGAACTCAAAGAGGGCGCCGAGGATGTCATCGAAGTATCGCAGGCGCGGCCGTCCGAACGTCTCACCCTTGAGTTGCGGATTGGATTCCAACAATTCCTCCCGGTCGATGTCTGCCAGCTTTTCGCCAGAGGTTCGCAGCTCGATGCAGGGATTGATGCACAACTCTCGCAGCAAGTCGGGCAGGGCCTCCAAGATGGAATCCCGGCAGCGTTCGAAGAACACGGCGGCCGGGTAGCAGGTCGGGTGTTTCGCCGCCGTCTCGATGATCTCGCGATTCTCTTCGGCGTGGCGTGCCTTGGCTTCTTTGTAGCTGCATCCCTGCCAGTGTCGGGACTCTATCTCATCCGACAATGGTTCGTGCTCTCCCTTGAGGGGCCACGGGCTATGCACGGGCACGTCTGCCAGAACTTCCTCAATTTTGTTGTCGGGCACACCATTGGCGAAGCGTTCCATCCCGACTTCAGCGCGGACAATCTTCACCTGGCGGGTATTGTAGATTTGCCCTGGCTTCGTTCCGAACTTGCGCATGGATGGCGTTCCGATGCGCTCGGGGAACATCTCGACGATTTCGCGCGCCAATTGTTTTGTGCCGTTCTGTTTGATGGAGAGCGACTGAATGAAGAACAGAAGGGCGCGCTCACTCTTGAGCGAAATGAACTCAGCCTTGGCGGCCACGGCCGTGCCGCTGATGCCGCGCAACTCGACGAACTCCGGCGCCGACATGTAGCGGTTATCGTGCAGGGGCGCGCCGTTCGGTGCGTGACGAGTGCTCATACTTCGTCTCCCTCCATCTCGCGCGCTGCTTGCTCCATCATGCGCGTGCCTTCATCGGCGTGTGGGTCGGCTTGGTCCACGACGCCGGCGATGCCGAGCCGGGCCGCGCGCTTCTTGATCGCGTGCTGTCGGGTCAGGCCATTCCGCTGGGCAGCCGCATGTCCATCCCGCCCGCGTTTCAAATCGGCTGCCAGTGCGGCGTGGCGGTGATTCGGAATGACATCACGGAAGGTCGGCTCGAACTGGCTTTTGAGCGCCTTGAAGCGGGCTTTGGGATACGCGTTGAAGCCGTTTTGCTTGGCCAGCTCACCCCGGTAGTGTTCGGCCACCGCGCTGTCGCGGGGTTGAAGAGAAGCCAGGAAGTCCACCGGGTTGGATCGTTCCACGAGTATCGGGTTGCGCGCGTCGAGGCCAGTGACGGCGATCAAGTCCGGCAGTTCGGGGTCGAACCAAGCGAGCACTTTTCGTGCACGCAGCGGCGAGAGTGAGGCATCGAAGTAAGCGAATTCCTGTTTGCCAAGCTGGAAGGTAATGCCAGGGGTGCCATCCCTGCTGTCGTTGACTACTTCCAATTCGCGGACGTAGTGCGCGCCCAAATGCCAGCACGCAGGGTTCAGCCGCGTGGGTCCATCGTCGTGCGGCCAGTGCGCGATGAAAGCTTTGTCGGGTGACATGCCCTTGAGAAGTCCGCCCTGCTTGCGGGAGTTGTAGCGATCAATGAAATAGTCGAGCCGCTTCTCCCACTGGTCGAAGGTGTCGAAGTATTTGTCCGGATGTTCGCGCCGGGCCTCAACAGCGAGCTTTGCGCGCTTCGTTTCCTCAGGGCAGTCCCGTCGCTCGTCGCGCCCGCACGCACCCCGGCAGCCGTCCATCAGGTTTTGGAGCAGGCCACCGACGAGTTCCACGACCTTGGAGCGAGCCCGTTTCGCGTGGATGAATTCCGAGCCGAGGTTTTCCCATCCGAATTGACACTCCTCACTGGAGCGCGCCTGACTCCAGCCGATGGGGGCGGTGCCTTTGATGACCTTCGAACGCTTCCAGATACCGCGCTCGAAATACCAGGCGGACGGGATGCCGTATTCGCGACACACGACGTTCATGCCGGTGCGTATCTGAAGTGAGTCGTAGTTGCGATCCGGGATGAGTGCGCGCCCGATGATTTTGCGCGAGCGCACGTCCACGAACAGCAACACCTGTCCGCGTGTGAGCGTGAACCAACCCTTGCAGTCCGGGACGCTGAAGTAGGCGTTCAGCGTGAAATCGTCAGCTGTGACGCATTGCATCGAGCGCAGCTTGCCGTAACAGCGGCGCAGTGGCGCGGTCGCGTCGTCGATGGCTTTCTTGCCGAGGATGTAGGCTCGCAGCATCTCCACTTCCGGTTTCACCGCGGCCATCAATCGCCGGTTCACTTCGCTGCCAGGTCCGCGCATGGTGATGAGGAACTCGACGAACTCGGCGGGCAGGCCCTGCTGTTCGGCTTCGGCCAGCAAGTCGTCGATACCTTGCGCGACGCGCCCGCCGCGTGTTGCGGCCGTCCAGATGACGCGATCCTTGTAGGCCTGGGGAATTTCTGGCGACCGGGAAATGCCAGCACTGGCGGCTCGGCCATCGAGCGAGGTTCCTTCTCGCTCCAACGTCCTGAACTTGCGGGCCACTTTCGCCGTCAAGCCATCGCGGGAATCGCTGAGCCAGGCAGCGCGTTCCCAAAGGAATTGATTGAGGTCCGCGCGGGCTTTCTTGGGCGCGACGCCGCGCAGGAGCAACCCTTGTTCGACTCGCCAGGCTTGGCGCAGAAAGTTTTCTTGCTCCTGGGCGTTCGGCCTGCCCGGCGTGCGGAAGCGGACCTCCAGCAAATCGTCAAAGGCTGGCGAGGCGCGCAGGGCGGCTGGCACGGTGCAGGAAGGATTCTTCTCCAGGTAAAGTTCCACTCGGCCCCATTGGCGCCGTCCGGCATCGCGGAAGATAGCTTCCGCAATCATCCGGCGGACGTGCCGCGCGGAGTAGGCTTCGCCGGCGAACAGGCGCTCAGTTGCCATCACGGCGCCGCGCTCCAGTTCGGCGTGGGTGACGCCAGGATGGTCCCACCGCTCCAGAGCGGGCTGCAGCGCCTGCATCCATTTTCGTGCGCGGTCGAGACTGCGACGGGAAAGCCACGGCAGCGGCGATGGCAGCGGCGGCCTCGCCCGCCGCGACCCTGTAAGTGCTCGGCAGCGCGTTGGCCTCGTCGCTGCCATCGGCGGGGCCTCGGCGGTGGATTGTTGCGGGGCGGAGTTCACGATTGGTTGAGTAGCGCGGCGCACTGGTCGATGCGCGCCGTAGATTCGGCGTTGAGAGCGGTCAGTTCCTTTGCGAGCACTCCGAGTTCCGCTCCGGTCTCATCGGCGTCAGCGGCGTCGACTCGGGCCGCGAGGGCGAAATACCTGTCGGCAGCGTCCTCTTCCAACTCGGCGAGCTGCGCGTGGCGTGCGGCGTGCGCCTTGTAGGTGCGGCCGATAATTCTGATGCGCTCGGCTGGGGAAGGCTCGGAGTTGTGAGTCGTAGGATTCATGATCATCGACCTATCTCGGCCTGGAGTCTTGCTGCGTTTTGTGCGATGGCATAGCCTTGCTTGTCCATCGCCTTCTCAATCCTGCCGAAGGCGGCGACAGCGGCGTTTATGACGCGATCAGCGGCGGCGTCGATATTGCCGGCACCGTGTAAGCCCGTCCCACGGTTCAGGCGGTCCTGCTCGCGGCGATGTTGGTTAGCCTTCTCGATCAGTTCCTGCGTGTAGTCCCGTTCAAACTCCGATATCCAGAGTGCGGCCTTCGGTTCCGAGCCGGCGCGCGTTGGCGTCCCGTTGCTGCTCAGCTTGCGACTTCAGGCCGGCGCCGCGTTCAAACATTTCCTTGGCCTGCTGCTGGCCGCTGGTCGCGAAGCCCTCCGTCGATGAAATCTCTCTTTTGCGGCGCTCCACCTCCCGATCAGCAGCGCGCTGGCGTTCCTCGGCCTGTTTGCGTCGCCGGAATATGCCTTCGCGTTGAGCGCGTAACTGAATGAGTCTATCCGGTGCCTCGCGTTGCTTTCGGCCCAGTTCTTCGCCTTTTCCGCGCCCGAGCAGTGGGTTGAACGCGTCCTTCCAAAACGAGCCAGAGGAACCCATGGCGAAGGCTTCTTGCTGAGCGATCTCCGCGTCCAGGTCCGCCAGCTCTTTGTTGAGCGAGCCGGGGGTTTTATCGTCGCCGAGTAACAGCCGGTTGGCGGCGGCGATTCCCTCCCGGCGCGCTTGCGACTTGTCCAGGCCGGCCCGCATTCCGGGCAGGGATTGTTCGGCTCGGATTGCCTTATGGGCCAAGCCCGACGCAGCGGCCTGGGCTTGGTCGCCCTGCTGGAACAACGTCGCGACTTCTCGGTCCGCGGCTTGCCTGGCGAATTTTTTTCTGATGCCGGCGCGGAGCCCGCTGGCTTGCGAGCCGGAGATTTGCTTGCGCGATTCGGCCAGGTCTACGCCCGCCAACTCTTCGGCCATGTCCGCAGATTCCTGCTCGGCGGCCAAGCGGTTGCGGCGCTGGGTTTCCTCATTGAGCGCGGCCAATCCCTTCGCGGCGGCATCGGCGCCGGTGCCCATGGCATGGAGTTGCTCGGCGAATTGGCGCGTTTGTTCTTTGCTCTCGCGGGCGAAACTGCCGAGGTCACGAACGCTGTTGAGCACGACATCCCAGGCGTTATTGCTGGCCTGGACGAGCCTGATCTCGTCACCCAACTTCTGCAACGCCTGGACAAAACCGAGGACGGCCAGGGACGCAATGGCGATGGGGTTCTTGATGGCGGCGACGGCGAAGCCGAGGACAGGAATGTCGTGGGTCAGCTTGCCGATTGCTGCTGCCCATTTGCCTTTGGAAACCGTGGCTTTGTCGACTTCCGCGGTCAGATTTTTTGTGGCCGGTGAAGCTTCGTTTGCCGCGGCGGTCACTTTCCGCAGGCCCTCGGCGCTTTGTTGGGCGCCCTGGCCCTCGGCGGTGGTCTTTATCCGGATGTCGTAGTCAGCCATTGGCGTTGAATCGTTAAATCGTTGAGTCGTGAATGGTAGGTCAATAGTCCTTGTTCGTGCGTTTCGGCTTCATGTAAGCGATGACCGAAGCGTTAGTGAGACTTTGCCCTGCCTGGTTCGTCGCGAAGTTCAGCTTCCAGTAACCGCAGGAAGACATATTGAAGTTCGTGACCCACGTTACGACTGCACCTCCATTGGTCAGAGGGATGCTGAACCATCCGGACGCGCCTGGCATTGCCGGAGCGGATGCGAAGCTCACGCCGCTGGCCGAGGTCGACCATTGCACGTCGTAGCTGCCGGCGCAGGCGTTCGTGAAACCGAGCACGAATTGGAGCGTGAACTCGGCGGTTTGGGTGACGGGCACGACAGCGGAGCCGGTCAGAGAGCCGACATTCGTGGCGATGCCCGTTGCGTTCGTGATCGAGGATGCGGTCCAGACCGTGGCGACGGGCCCGTATTCGCCCGCTGAAACGCGGACGCAGTTGGCCGCGAGCACGAGGGCGAGTTGAAGGAAGTATTTCATCATGGTGAATCGTAAATTGTTGAAGCGGTCTCACCCCTCACCCCGGCCCTCTCCCCGTTGAGGGGAGAGACTCCTCCGGACTTTGTGCGCGCATTGCGCCCCGTAACGTTGTAGAGTGGACAGCGTCCAAGCGTTCGGCGCAGTGTGACCGCATTTCCCTTTGGTGCTCCGTTGCCCGCAGGA